>Ga0209390_10003787_pt1 | contig 23844 bp, 21 predicted proteins | sample BON01_FD_187212 | JGI IMG/M metagenome (GOLD analysis project Ga0209390, IMG submission 187212) | Freshwater microbial communities from Lake Bonney liftoff mats and glacier meltwater in Antarctica - BON-01 (SPAdes) (version 2) | ecosystem: Environmental > Aquatic > Freshwater > Ice > Glacier... | reverse complement strand
AATTTGGTACAATAGAAAAAGAAGGCATTCCGCTTTAAAATACAGAACTATAGAAGAGTTTTTGAATCAAAAAAATAATTTTAAAAATGTAGCTTAACTTTTTGTGCGGATTTTATTTGCATATCCAATCCATGAAATACACTTATTGTTTGATATTTATATTTAAATAAAATATCTCTGCTTTCCATTCCAATTATACTAATATAAAGTGAAATCATTTCACTTATATTAAAACCTACATTAGAAAAATATTTATAGGATTTATGTTTACATTTTTATTTTTTAATCTTAGTTATTTCATATTTGCTATTAAACATTAAAAAGCATCTTTTTTTTTAATATGGAGATAATTATTATCGATTTCAATAATTTCAAAACCTCTTAACTCCCTAAAAAAACATCTAAAGGACCAAATACCAATTGTAAGCATTATAATATTCACTATAATGTTTTCACTTTCAAAAAAAAAGTAGAAAGAATTTAAAATTAACAAACTGAAAATTCCAAATAATATAACTAATGATTAAGTTGTTGTTTGAGACTTTTTTATAATTAATTTATTCTCAATGTTTAAGAAAGTTACTTCCTCAATTCCAAAATTTAATTTTTCTAACATTTTTTATTTAATTCTATAAATAGGATATTGCAAATGTGCTTTCTCGTAATAAATAGAATGTTTGTAAACCCAATCTAATTGTGCAGCTCCATTTTCAGAAAACTCTTTATCTTGTTGTTTTTTAGTTTCAAATTCTTCTTTAAGCTTTGTGTTTTTGGCCAAAATTTCTGTAGCTAAATCTTCAAAAACATATGCCGAAAAATATTCTTTTTGTTGTAAAATAGCATCAAAGAAGTTCCAGTTGAAATAGCTGTCTACTGCTTCTGGTTCTAATGTTTCCAATAAAAATTTCACTCCTTTTTGTTGTGTTTTTATTTGGAAATCACCTTTTTTGAAAGTTATTTTTTCAGTAGATTTAGAAATTATAGTATTATAATGTCCGTAATGTCCTTCGTAGGGAGACTTTGAGGTTTCATAAGAAGCTATTTTATAACTTTCCACCTCAATTTCTGTATCTTTTGTTAACGGTTGCATTTCAATTGTATTTAACTTCAATAAATCAATTATTTGCCATTGCGATTTTGGAACTACATAAAAACTTGGAATTATTACTTCTTTCGTAGCTTTATAAGTACTGTAAAACGGAATTTGTTTTCTAAAAGGTTGTTTTCTGTCGTAATATAAACGCTCTTTTCCTGAAACAGCACTTGGTTTATAATCTCCTTTATAGCCTTTAAAATCAATATAAGATACTTTAGAAGAATCAATTTCCCATTGTAAAGCATATTGTTGCCCAATTTTATAATTTTCTAAGTTCTTAGCTTTCAAATCTATGATTTTTATATAATTAGCATCTACATAATTAAGAGTACTTACCATATATTCATACGTAACATGGACTCTATCTTTGTAGGGTTTTAACATGTGCGTTTCAGGAACAGAACCTAAGGCATTAAATAGAGTAGTGTAGCCTGTTGCATAACGTGGCGAATCCATAAATTGTGCAAATCCATCATCTGGTTTATCGCCGTGAATATTTACATAAGGCACGCTTTCAATTTTCTTCTTTTTTAAATCTTGCATAATGCTAGGATGCATTTCTTCTTTGTAAAAAGTTCCTAATTTTCCGCCTAAACGTTGCTGTTGCGTTGTAATGCAAGTAAAAGTATATTGATAATCGGCACCATTAGAAACATGGTTGTCAATAAACATATCTGGGTTTACCAAATGAAAAATTTCTTGAAAACTTCTTGAATTCTTAGAATCCGACTTTATGAAATCTCTATTTAAATCAAAATTTCTTGCATTTCCTCTAAAACCATACGCTTCTGGTCCGTTTTGATTAGCTCTTGAAAATGAATTTCTATTCAAACTTCCACCTATATTATAAATTGGAATAACCACAATAATCGTGTTTTTAGGCACTTTTATTTTGGCAGTAGCCAAATCACGCAATAATAACATACTCGCATCAATTCCGTCTGGTTCGCCAGGATGAATTCCGTTATTGACTAATATTACCGCTTTATTTTGTTGGTAATCAAAGCTTTTATTTTCAGAAAAAGTAATAATATGCAAAGGTTCGCCGCTATCCGTCAATCCCATTTCTTGCATTTTAATGGTTTCAAACGCAGTGTCTAAAGTTGTATAATAGGCTATACATTCTTGATAAGTAGTAGATTGATTTCCATTTCCCTTTTCAAAAGGAGTTTTAAGTTCTGTTTTATTTTGCGCAAAACATAACGCTGAAAGGAATAGAAAAAAATATTTCATGATTTTGGTTTAAAAGTATCCATTAGAAAATATATTCACAAAGAGTAAATTCAAAAATAAATATTGGAGATCATTTTATTGGTTTATCAAAAATAGTTAATTTTTCAATTAAAAAGTATAAGTAGATTTTATAATTGGATGTAGATTAGATTAGATATAGATTAGCGAATTATGCATCTTTTTTCATTAATAAATACTTTCGTTTTGTATTTTTGCTAAATTATGGGTGATTTCTCTCCAAAAGAAGGAATTGAGATTACAAAAATCAATAAAAAATTAAGATTATGGCAGTTTTAGAAAAAATGAGTTCAGCGGAAGTAATTAAATTAGAAGACAAGTACGGTGCACATAATTACCATCCATTACCAGTAGTATTAAGTAAAGGAGAAGGAGTTTATGTGTGGGATGTTGCAGGTAAAAAATATTATGATTTTCTTTCTGCTTATTCCGCTGTAAATCAAGGACATTGTCATCCAAAAATTGTGAACGCAATGATGGAGCAAGCAAAAATATTAACATTAACTTCAAGAGCATTTTATAATGATAAATTAGGTGTTTATGAAGAATATATAACAAAATATTTTGGTTTTGATAAGGTTTTACCAATGAATACAGGTGCGGAAGCAGTAGAAACAGCTTTGAAAATTTGTAGAAAATGGGCTTACGAAATTAAAGGTATTCCCGAAAATGAAGCACAAATAATTGTTTGTGAAAATAATTTTCATGGAAGAACAACTACAATTATTTCGTTTTCAAACGACGAAAATGCTCGTAAAAACTTTGGTCCTTATACACCTGGGTTCATTAAAATTGCTTACGATGATTTAGATGCTTTAGAAAAAGCAATAAAGTCTTCAAAAAATATTGCAGGTTTCTTGGTAGAGCCAATTCAAGGAGAAGCTGGAGTTTATGTTCCTAGTGAAGATTATTTAGCTAAAGCTAAAGCACTTTGTGCCGCTAATAATGTATTGTTTATTGCAGACGAAGTACAAACTGGAATAGCAAGAACAGGATCTTTACTTGCAGTTTGTGGAAATTGTGATTGTGAATCGAAATGTGAAAAACAAGCAACTTATGTGCAACCAGATGTTTTAATTTTAGGAAAAGCACTATCCGGAGGAGCATATCCTGTTTCAGCAGTTTTAGCAAATGATGCAATTATGAACGTTATTAAACCAGGTCAGCATGGTTCTACATTTGGAGGAAACCCAATTGCAGCTGCTGTTGCAATGGCTGCTTTAGATGTTATAGAAGACGAAAGTTTGTCGCAAAATGCTAGAAAACTTGGAAAACTATTCCGTAGTGAATTGCAAAAATATATTGAAACAAGTTCTATCGCTGTTTTAGTAAGAGGAAAAGGACTTTTAAATGCAATTGTAATTAACGATACAGAAGAAAGTGATACTGCATGGAATATTTGTATGGCTTTAAGAGATAATGGTTTATTAGCAAAACCTACACATGGTAACATTATTCGTTTTGCACCACCGTTAGTCATGACAGAAGAACAATTATTAGATTGTGTTTCTATTATAATTGCTACTTTAAAACAATTTGAAAAATAATATTTAATTTTTGCTTTTGCATTAGTTCATTAAAATATAAGTAGAAAACGAAAAAGCTCTGAATTTCAGAGCTTTTTCTATTTTTTTGAAATATAAGTGTCACTGACACTTTTCCAATTTATTAATTCAAACACATTATTTAAATAGGCAATTTTTTTGTTTTGAAACTGTGAATAATAAGCATGTTCCCAAGTATCAATAGTTAATAAAGGTTTTCCTTTTACGATTGCATCTTTCATTATGGATTGTCATTATTGTTAGTTTGCAGAATGATTAATTTGCCTTGTGGATTAATTAATAACCATGTCCATCCAGAACCAATATGACTTGCAGCAGTATTTATAAAATTTTCTTTGAATAATTCTAAAGAACCAAAATCTTTAATAATTGCATTAGTAAGTGTATCACTTGGTTTAAAATTTGATTTTGGTGCTAAATTTTTAAAAAACAAACTATGATTATAATAATTAGCGGCAATATTTTTTAATTCAATAGAAGTAACATTCGCTAATATATCTTCAATCTTCACTTTGGTGTGAAATTCCTTTTTTTCGTTAATAATTTTATTTAGTTCATTAGTTATGTCTAAATAATATTTAGAGTAGTGATTTTCAAGTTTTTTACCATTTAAATTAGGTTCAAAAGAATCAAATTGATGTTTTAAAGGAACTAATTCAAAAGGTCCAGTTTTAGATTTAAAATCTTCTGGATCACTGAATACGATTTGATTTTCTATAACTTCAGCCTCAGGAATTTGAACTTCAACTAAGTTATTATCATTTTTACACGAAACAAAAAATCCAGAAACTAATAAAAACAGAAAAGCTATATATTTCATAAATTTCGCTCTTTCATAAGGTTGTTTATAATATCAATATATTCTTCCATTGCTTCCTCAATTGTTAAGTGTTTTACCTGCATCCAAGCATTCAACTTAAATGCATTTCTTAAATCTTGTGGATTTTGATCATGTGTTTTCTTTAAGTTTCCGCTAGTTGCTTGTTTGTACAAGCCGTAAAGAATAAGTTGTAAATTTTGAGGTACAGTTTCTTGAGGCACTAATTGTGCATTTTCAAACGCTTCTTCAAACAAGATTTCTAACTCTTCTTTATGCATTATTTTTTAGATATTACAGTTTTTCCTCCCACAGCAACTTCATTTAATTTTACATTAATTTCTGTCCCTATAGGGAAATACATGTCCACTCTTGAGCCAAATTTAATAAAACCAGCATCTTTACCTTGAACGACGCGCATTCCTTCTTGCGCATAGTTTACAATTCTTCTGGCTAATGCACCTGCAACTTGACGGTACATAACTTCTCCATAGACTCTGTTATTAATTACTACTGTTGTTCTTTCGTTTTCTTCACTGGCTTTAGGATGCCAAGCAACTAAGAATTTTCCTGGGTGGTATTTACTATATTTTACTACACCATTTAAAGCATAGCGTGTCACATGTACATTTATTGGTGACATAAAAATAGAAACCATTAGTCTTTTATCTTTAAAATATTCAGCTTCAAATACTTCTTCAATAACAACTACTTTTCCGTCAACTGGTGCAAGTACATGGTTATCGCTATTGTCTACTTCTCTTTTAGGGTTTCTAAAAAATTGTAAAATCATTATTAAAAAGAATAAAGCAACAACTATTAAAATGGCTTTAAGCCATTCTATTTTAATGAACACGTCGCTCATAAAAATGATGCCAACAACTAATAAAAGGGTAATAAAAATAATCTTCGAACCTTCTTTATGAAACATAACGTAAAATTAAATAAAACAAATTAATAAATGGAACAACATATATAATACTATCTAATCGATCTAAAATTCCTCCGTGACCAGGCATAATACTTCCACTATCTTTTATACCAGCTACTCGTTTGAATTTAGATTCAATTAAATCTCCTAAAGTACTAAAGACACTAACTATTATGGCAATAATAAGCCAAATATAAATAATTTTTGCTTCTAGAAAAAAGTTAGCCAATAAATAACTACTTATAACTGCAAAAAACATTCCTCCAATAAAACCTTCAATTGTTTTTTTAGGAGAAACTTTGGGAAATAATTTGTTTTTTCCTAAAGATTTTCCAACAACATATGCAAAAGTGTCATTTGTCCATATTAAAATAAGAATACTAACTAATATTTTAGGATTATAGCCTTTTACACCCATTGGAATATAATTTACAAGTACAAATGGCAATATTATATACCCAAATAAAAATAAATATTTAGTAATTATGTTAAATGCGTTTTCTTGGTTTTGAAATAGAAAAAACAATAAGCGTATTGATATTAAAATACTAATACTTGTTATGATGTTATTAAGCATATAATTGGAATCCTCGTTCCAAAGAAAAAAATACGAAACTACAGAAATAATTATGCTTATTTTAAAGTTTATAGCTGCAATTTTCGAAAATTCATATGCTGCAATAAGTAAAAAAATTCCGAATAAAATTGCTAAGCTTATTTTAGAATACAAAATACAACTTAATAATAGAATAATATAAACAGCACCTGACAATGCTCTTTTTAATGTTTCGTTCATATTATAAATCTTCAAGAAGAAGTAAGTAGAGATTCTTATGACTACTTCCGTAATGTAAAAAATCTTGCTCTTCTTTTAATTCTTCAAAATATTTTATGGTAGTGATATTAGATGGATAGTCTTTATTATATTTTCGTTTAATATATTGTAATCCGTCACCTTTACTTTTTACTAGTTGACTTGTAGTAGCAAAAACCACCATGTTTTTAGGAAGTTCATTTGGTTTTCTATGTTTAAATTGATTAGAAGAAAATAATATTGATCCTTCATCGGCAATTAAGTTTTCACAAGTAGATAAGTAAAATTTAACAGCATCACTATTTAAAGATAATTTAAGCTTGTTTTCGTTCAATAAATAATTTAGTAACGGTTCATAACTTAAAACTTCACATTCAAACCAATCATTTTCTTCTAAAATATTTAAAAAATTATTCGAAAGCTCTTCTAAATTTTCACAATATAAAAATCTACCGCCATTTTTTTTAAAATTGCGCATAAATATGTTTTCTACTGGTAAAACATCTTCAGGAGTGTATGGGCTTTTTGCCTCATGTTGTTCATTTTCCTCGGAAGTATTAGTAGAACTATTAAAAAAAAATTTAAAGAAACTTTTCAATTTATAGCAAGTGAATTACAGATTAGCTCCAAAGATAAAAAATCTTAACACAAAATAAGTATTTTGTATTAAGATTTTTTTAATTATTTAAAAAGAAATTTTACTCTTCTTTTTTAACAATTTCTTCGATTGTGTTTTCTAGTTCGGTAGTTACTTCTAGTTCTGGTATAGTAATTTCCTTTTCTGTAACAACTTCTTCTTCAATAACCTCATAAGGTCTTTTGCCAAAAATTGCTTCTAAATCATCTTTGAAAATAACCTCTTTTTCAATTAAAATATCTGCTAACTTATTCAATTTATCTTTATTTTCTTCAAGTAAAGCAATTGCACGAGCATATTGTCCTTCAATTAATAGTGATATTTCATCATCGATAACTTTTGCTGTCTCTTCAGAATATGGTTTTGAAAAATTATATTCACTTTGTCCAGATGAATCATAATAAGTTATATTACCTATTTTGTCATTTAAACCATAAATTGTTACCATTGCTTTTGCTTGTTTGGTAACTTTTTCTAAATCACTTAAAGCTCCAGTCGAAATTTGATTAAATATAACTTTTTCAGCCGCTCTACCGCCCATTGTAGCACACATTTCATCTAGCATTTGTTCTGGACGAACAATTAAACGTTCTTCTGGTAAATACCAAGCAGCACCTAGGCTTTGTCCTCTAGGAACAATTGTTACTTTTACTAATGGCGCAGCATGCTCAAGCATCCAACTTACTGTTGCATGACCAGCTTCATGTACAGCAATTGCTCTTTTTTCGCCTGGAGTTACAATTTTATTTTTCTTTTCAAGTCCACCTACGATTCTATCTACTGCATCTAAAAAATCTTGCTTATTTACTGCTTTTTTATCTTTACGAGCAGCAATTAATGCAGCTTCATTACATACATTTGCAATGTCAGCACCAGAAAAACCTGGAGTCTGTTTTGCTAAAAATTCAGTATCTAATTCTTCAGATTTTGTGATAGGTTTTAAATGTACCTCAAAAATTTCTTTACGCTCTCTAACATCTGGTAAGTCTACATATATTTGTCTATCAAATCTACCTGCACGCATTAACGCTTTATCTAAAACATCTGCTCTGTTTGTAGCAGCTAAAACAATTACATTTGAATTAGACCCAAATCCATCCATTTCTGTAAGTAGTTGATTAAGCGTATTTTCTCTCTCATCGTTTCCACCAGACATATTACTTTTTCCTCTAGCTCTACCAACGGCATCAATTTCATCTATGAAAATTATTGAAGGTGCTTTTTCTTTGGCTTGTTTAAATAAATCACGAACTCTAGATGCACCAACTCCTACAAACATCTCTACGAAATCTGATCCAGAAAGAGAAAAGAAAGGAACTTTTGCTTCACCTGCTACTGCTTTTGCTAATAGTGTTTTACCGGTTCCTGGAGGACCAACTAACAGAGCACCTTTTGGAATTTTTCCACCTATAGAAGTGTATTTTTCGGGAGTTTTAAGAAACTCTACAATTTCTTGTATTTCTTCTTTAGCACCTTCTAATCCTGCTACATTATCAAATGTTATTTTAATATCATTTTTCTCATCAAACAATTTAGCTTTAGATTTTCCAATACTAAATATTTGACTTCCGCCACCTCCAGCACCACCAGACATTCGCTTCATCATAAAGATCCAAAGTGCAGCAATTAATATAAAAGGTACTAAAAAGGTTAAAATTTCTCCCCAAGCACTTTCTGGTTCTTTTTCATAATCTGAAATTAACCCTTTTTGTCTTGCTTCTTCTAATTTTTTTTGAAATAATTCAATATTTCCAATTTCCGCAACATATTGAGGACCTTTTTCGCTTATTTTTTCTAAATTACCATCTTTATTTTTCTTTTGGTGTGTTGTACTTTTAAAAGCTTCTTTTTTAAGAAAAATGCTGGCCTTCAAATTTGTAAATACAACTTTCTCTACTTCATCCGCATCAATATATTGATGAATCTTAGATAAAGTTGTTTGTTTTGGACTGTTAAAATTAAAATCATTTCCAAAAAGATTTATGAGTATAAGTGCCGCTATAACCAAGCCATAAATTGCCCATGGACTTAATTTAAATTTTGTGTTTTTTTTATTTTCAGACATTTTTTTTAGTATTTACTTTCAATAGAAGTTATTTTGGCATCTCCCCAAAGATTTTCGATATCGTAATATTCTCTTATATGCTCTTGAAAAACATGTACGACAATATTAACATAATCCATAAGCACCCATTCACCGTTTTCAAGACCTTCAACGTGCCAGGGTTTGTCTTTTAATTCTTTAGAAACTACTTTTTGAATAGAATTAGAAATTGCAACCACTTGTGTGTTTGAGTTTCCATTACAAATTATAAAATAATCACAAACTGCGTTATCAATTTCTCTTAAATCTAAAATATCAATATTAGCACCTTTTACATCTTCAATCCCTTTAATGATATTTGCTAATAATTCGTCGTTACTTATTTTTGATTTGCTCATTTAATATTTTTATTTTAATACAAAGTTATCATTTTTTGGCATTAAATTTGAACCTTAACAAAAGATTAAAACAAAAACCATAAATTTTTTTATTAATGAATATAATCAAACTCAATGCCATTGATTCTACAAGTTCTTTTTTGAAAGAACTTTTGAAGCAGCAATACGTTGAAAATTTTACAACTGTTGTTGCAGAAAATCAAATTAATGGTAGGGGTCAAATAGGAAACATTTGGAGTTCTGAAAACGGTAAAAACTTAACTTTTAGTGTTTTAGTTAAGGATTCTATAGTAGATAATAATTTTGTGTTTGTTCTAAATACAATTGTTTCAATTGGTATAATTAGAGCTTTAGAAAAATTTAAAATTAATAAATTAGCGATAAAATGGCCGAACGACATTTTGTCAGAAAACAAAAAAATTGCTGGCATATTAATTGAAAATATTTTTAAAGGGAATAATGAAATTATATCCATAGTTGGCATTGGACTAAATGTTAACCAAATGAAATTTGATGATTTGCCACAAGCATCTTCGTTAGCAATCTTAAAAAATAAATTGTTTGATAAAGAGTTGCTTTTAAAAGAAATTTTATACGAAATCAAATTTCTCATTACACAATTAACAAACAATGTGAAATTTGATTTTTGGGAAGAATACCATCATTTGTTATTTAAAAAAAATATTCCATCCGTATTTGAAGATGTAAATAACCAACAATTTCAAGGAATAATTAAAGGCGTAACTAAATTTGGTAAGCTAATTATACTTTTAGAAGATGATAGTATCAAAGAATTTAATATTAAAGAAATTAAAATGCTTTTTTAAGAACTATTCTTAAAAATTAGTAAAGGTTTGTTAAACTTATTTAAAAGTTTGTGTTTTTAATTACATTTGCTAACCTATTACAATTACTTATAAAAATGGATAAAAAAATATACTCTTTTTTGTTTTCTTCACGCCTTATGGCACTTTTATTTATTGGTTTTGCAGTTGCTATGGCTGCTGGTACTTTTATAGAAAGTTATTATAATACAGAAACTGCGCGAATTTTAATCTACAATGCTTGGTGGTTTGAAGCCATTATGGTCTTTTTTGTAATTAATTTCTGCGGAAATATTAAAAGATATCAATTATATAAAAAAGAAAAATGGTCCACGTTATTAATCCATTTATCTTTTATTTTTATCCTTATTGGTGCATTTGTAACACGTTACATAAGTTATGAGGGACTAATGCCTATAAGGGAAGGTGCAACAGAAAACGTTTTTTATTCAGATAAAACTTATCTAACTACATTGGTAGATGGAGAGTATAAAGGAGAAATGAAAAGGAAGACTTTTGAATATAGCCAGTATTTTTCTCAAGCTACTAATAACGATTTTTCCATAAAAAATGAGTTTAATGAAGTTCCTTTTGAAATTGAGTATGTTAATTTTATAATGAATGCTTCTCAAACTGTAACACCTTCTGCAACAGGTGAAAATTACTTAAAATTGGTTGAATCTGGCGAAGGCACTCGTCATGAGCATTATTTAAAAGAAGGAGAAGTTCAAAATATACACAACATACTTTTCGCTTTTAACAAATTTACTGCTGGAGCGATAAATATTACTAAAGTAGGCGAAGCTTATTTATTGCAAACTCCTTTTGAAGGAACTTTTATGCGTATGGCAGACAAGATGCAAGGAAGCGTTCAAAAGGATTCAGTACAAACATTGATGCTAAGGTCGTTATACAATGTTGGTGGTTCTCAATTCGTTTTTCCTGATCCAGCTGTAAAAGGAAAAATTACTTATAAATCTAATAATGATTACAAAGACAAACAATCTGACGATGCTTTGGAAGTTAGAGTTAAAAGTCAAGGTTTAGAAGATACATTTACATTAGTAGGGTCTAAAGGTAAACAAGGAACATCCCATTCTGTTAAACTTGGAGATTTAGAGTTTACTCTTTTCTTTGGTAGTAAGATTTATAATTTACCTTTTAGTATTAAAGTAGATGATTTTATTGCGGATAAATATCCAGGAACTGAAAAAAGTTATTCGGCTTTTAAAAGTAAATTAGAAATTATTGACAAACCAAATAACAAAACATTTAAAGACAGTGTTTTTATGAATAATATTTTAGATTATGGTGGTTTTCGTTTTTTTCAAGCTTCATTTGATGCAGATGAAAAAGGAACTGTCTTGTCTGTAAATCACGATAGAGTAGGTACTTGGATTACTTATTTTGGTTATTTTCTTTTATATTTTGCGATGATGGTTATTTTATTTGATAAAAATACGCGTTTTGGAGATTTAAAAAGAAAATTAGACAAAGTAAAGATAAAAAAAGCCGGTTTAATGGTTTTACTCTTTCTGTCTTCGATATCCGGTTTTTCACAAAAACACGAGCATTCTCAAGATAATCTTTCTAATTCAAAAGAAATAATTTTGAAATATAAAGTTTCAAAAGAGCATTCTGAAAAATTCGGACATGTAATTATTCAAGATGTAGGTGGAAGAATGAAACCTGTAAATACTTTTTCTTCTGAGTTATTACGAAAAGTTTCCAAAAGTGATACTTATGAAGGAATGAATGCAGATCAAACTTTTATATCTATGACCCAGTTTCCTAGATATTGGTATAATATTCCAATTATTTATTTAAAAAGAGGAAACGATAGTTTAAGAAAAGTTATTGGAGTAGAAAAGGATGCCAAATATGCTGCATTAGAAAATTTTTTCGATGCAAAAGGGAATTATAAATTAGCAAATAATTTGGAAAAGGCATTTAAAGCAGTTGTGCCAAGCAATTTTGAAAAAGATTTTATTGAAACAGATAAAAAAGTAAACTTGTTGTATGATGCATTAAGTGGTCAAATAATGCGTGTTTTTCCTGTTCCAAATGATGCAAGTAATAAATGGGTTTCTTATTTAGAATTAAACGAACCAACAGGTACTGCTTTGGATTCAGTAAAAAACATTCTTCCTTATTATTTAGACGCAGTAAGCAAAGCAACTCAAAACAAAGATTATACATTAGCTGAAAGTTTACTTATTGGTTTAGAAAAATACCAAATACGTTATGGAAGTAAGATTTTGCCATCTGAAAGTAAAGTAAAAGCCGAGATAATTTATAATAAGTATGATATCTTTAAAAACCTGTATTATTTATATATGCTTGCAGGTATTTTAATGCTTGTATTTACTATAATTCAGCTTTTTTCTAAATCAAAATTTATAAAATATACGGTTATTTTTTTCCATGCATTAATTGGTTTGTTTTTCGCGCTTCATACACTTGGATTAATTGCAAGATGGTATATTTCGGGTCACGCACCATGGAGTAATGCTTACGAGAGTATGATTTATGTAGGTTGGGCAACTATGCTATTTGGTTTGTTATTTGGAAGAAAATCGCAACTTACGGTTGCTTCAACAGCATTTGTTGCTGCTATGATTTTAATGATTGCACATTGGAATTGGATGGATCCGGCAATTGCAAATTTAGTTCCTGTTCTTAATTCTTATTGGTTAATGATACATGTTGCTGTAATTGTAGCAAGTTATGGACCATTTACTTTGGCAATGATTTTAGGAATTGTAGCTTTATTATTAATCCTCTTCACAAATGACAAGAATAAAGAAAAAATGAAGCTTACTATTGCTGAAATTAGTTACATAAACGAAATGTCACTTACTATAGGTTTAGTAATGCTTACAATAGGTAACTTTTTAGGCGGACAATGGGCAAACGAAAGTTGGGGTCGATATTGGGGTTGGGACCCAAAAGAAACATGGGCGTTAATTAGTATAATGATTTATGCTTTTGTAATTCATGCGCGTTTTGTTCCAGGGTTGAGAAGCAAATGGGTTTATAATGTAATGAGTGTTTTTGCATTTTACTCTATTTTAATGACTTATTTTGGTGTAAATTTTTATCTAACAGGACTACATTCCTATGCTAGTGGAGATAAAGTGGTAACGCCTAGTTTTATTTATATATCTGTATTATTTTTAATTTTAATAAGCACTTTGTCTTATTTTAAATTCAAAAAGCACTACAAATAATTATCAAAATTAAAGGATTAAAAAAAATCCTGCCGATTTATTTCTGCAGGATTTTTTATATTCTATTAATAGCTTTTTTAAGACAATAATTGCTCAAAAAACCCACCTATTTTTAGTTTTTTGTCTACAAAGTGAATTTCATAAATCCAAAATCGTTCTTCTCCATTTATATCTTTTTCGGACATTAAAACATCATTATTGGGATGTATATAATTGATTTCTTCTTCCCCTAGAATAGTTTCATGTGGAAAATTTCCAATCAAATGACCGCAGTGGTGGTTTCCATATTCCCAACCATGTTTTTTAGCTAATTCTTTAGTGTATTTGTAAAAATCAGCACCGGACAACGTTTTTTTGTTTTTATCGAAATATGCTTTTCCTTCTTGCCAGGCAAGTTCTACATCTCGTTTTAGTTTTAATTTATTTGGATTGTTTCCAAGTACATAAGTTTTGCCCACGTCTGCTTCCCAATCTTCAAAGACAGGACCAAAGTCGAAAAACAAGATGTCATCTTCTTCAATTGTTAAATCTTCCGGATTTTCTTTATAAGGTAATAATGTGTTTTTACCCGATCGAACAATACGTTTATGCCAAAATTTTCTAATTCCAAATAACTCAAATGCCAAGTCAAAGACTTCAGTATTTAATTCACGTTCTGTTTTTCCTGCAATTATAAGATTTCTATTTTCAATTTCTTTAAATAAGAATTCTGCTTTTTTCTCGGCTTCAATTAAGTTATTTATAGCTGGTATCATGTTTTTTAATTTTTTTAAAGTAAAATTTGTCCAAGTAAAATTATAATAAAAAAATAAAAATCCTACTAATTGAATAGTAGGATTTTCTATATAATATATTTTAAAACTAGATTAAATCCCCAAATAATTACTTGGAGTTATCTGTTTCAACTCGTTTTTAATGTCATCAGAAACATTCAAGGTTTCAATAAACGCATGAATCGAGTCTTTATTAATAACAGTATTCGTTCTAGTTAAATCTTTCAACGCTTCATAAGGATTTGGATAACCTTCACGTCTTAAAATAGTTTGAATCGCCTCTGCAACAACAGCCCAGTTTTTTTCTAAATCTTCAGCAAATTTTGGTTCATTTAAAACTAGTTTATTCAAACCTTTAAGCGTTGCTTCAAAAGCAATAATAGTATGTCCAAAAGGAACTCCTATGTTACGTAAAACCGTACTATCCGTCAAATCACGTTGTAAACGAGAAAGCGGTAATTTTGCAGAAAGGTGTTCGAAAATAGCATTTGCAATTCCTAAATTTCCTTCACTATTTTCAAAATCAATAGGGTTTACTTTATGTGGCATAGCCGAAGAACCAATTTCTCCTGCTTTAATTTTTTGTTTAAAATATTCCATGGAAACATAAGTCCAAACATCTCTATCTAAATCAATTAAAATAGTATTGATACGTTTTAAAGCATCAAAAAATGCTGCAAAATGATCGTAATGTTCAATTTGTGTCGTAGGAAAAGAATGGTGTAAACCTAAAATATCTTCTACAAACTTAGAACCAAATGCTTTCCAATCGTTGTTTGGATAGGCTACTTTATGTGCATTATAATTTCCTGTTGCACCACCAAATTTAGCTGCAAATGGCACATTGAATAACAAACGCATTTGCTCTTCTAAACGCTCTACAAATACCAGAATTTCTTTTCCTAAACGAGTAGGAGACGCTGGTTGTCCGTGAGTACGTGCTAATAATGGAATATCTTTCCATTCAACACTTAACTCTTTTAATTTTTGGATAACCGAAATTAAAGAAGGCATGTAAACATTCTCAAAAGCTTCTTTTGTAGAAAGTGGAATAGCAGTATTATTAATATCCTGAGAAGTTAATCCAAAATGGATAAATTCTTTATATGGTGATAATCCTAAAGCTTCAAACTTATCTTTAAGGAAATATTCAACCGCTTTTACATCATGATTAGTTGTTTTTTCTGTCTCTTTAATCCAAAGGGCATCTTCGGTAGAAAAGTTTTCGTACATAGCTCTTAAAGCAGGAAAATTACTTTCATTTACACCAGAAAGCTGTGGTAAAGGCAATTCGCAAAGTGCAATAAAATATTCTACTTCAATTAAAACTCTATATTTTATAAGAGCTTCTTCAGAAAAATAAGGCGCTAAGTTTTGAGTTTTGTTTCTGTATCGACCGTCAATTGGTGAAATAGCATTTAATTCTGATAAATGTTGCATGTTATTGTGTTATTGTTTTTTAACAAAGTGCAAATTTAGTGATTTGATGTTAGTTATAAGTTATGTGTTATGAGTTTTTTTTAGTATTTAATTTTTTTGTTTTTTGAAGTTGGGCGTTACCACAAGGGTCAGGCTATTCACTATATCTTTTATTCCATTTCATTACATAAAAGGATATCGTTTCTATCCTTAACGCAATAACTTATAAATTATCATTCATAATTATTAGCAATTCACTAAACTTTTTCATTCCTTCAGTTGCAGATAAAGCAATAATTTCCAATGGATTAGGTAAATCATAAATTGTAGCGGGTTTTGGATCAATATAATACACAGGAATATTTTGCCTAACATAATTTATTAAACCTGCAGCAGGATATACTTGTAAAGAAGTTCCTATTACGATTAAAATATCCGCTTTTTCCACAATTTCAAGAGCATTGTCCATTGCTGGAACTTCCTCGCCAAACCATACAATGTGTGGTCGAAGTTGGTTTCCAAATTTATCTACATCTCCAATAAATAAATCTGTTTTCCAGTCTAAAATAATTTGATTGTTATAAATGCTTCTCACTTTTAATAATTCGCCATGCAAGTGAAGTACATTTTTGCTTCCCGCTCTTTCGTGTAAATCGTCCACATTTTGTGTAATAATATGCACTTCAAATTCATTTTGTAATTTTGCGATAATTTCGTGTGCTGCATTAGGTTGCACTTCTAAAAGTTGAGAACGTCGTTTATTGTAGAAATCCAAAACTAATTCAGGATTTTTAGCAAACCCAATTGGCGATGCTACTTCCATAATATCATGACCTTCCCAAAGTCCGTCACCGTCACGAAAAGTTTTAATTCCGCTTTCGGCACTAATTCCAGCGCCACTTAATACGACTAATTTTTTCATTAATTTTTTGTTTCTTTGCGTTAAAGATAGGAAAAAATGGAAATTGATAAAAATGCTCTTTTAGAATATTTAGAAGGCTTCATTTCAGAAAAAAGAAAAAAACGCTTCTTAGACGTTTTAAAAAATAGAACTAACCATTTTACCATTGCCATGGAAGATGTGTATCAAATGCATAATACAAGTGCCGTAATGCGTAGTTGCGAGGTTTTCGGTATTCAAGAATTACATGTTATAGAGCAAAAAAATAGCAAAACCATTGACAAGCAAATAGCAATGGGAGCAGAGAAGTGGGTAGATATTTTGGAGTATACTAATAATAAATCTTGTATTGAGACATTAAGAAGTAAAGGATACCAAATTATAGCGACTACTCCGCACGATGATTCCTGTTTTTTACACGAATTTGATATTGCAAAACCTGCGGCTTTATTTTTTGGTACCGAAATAAACGGACTTTCAGAAGATGTTATGAATAATGCCGACGGTTATTTAAAAATTCCTATGGCTGGTTTTACCGAAAGTTTAAATATTTCTGTTTCTGCAGCAATTATTATTCAAGATATTACAACCCGACTTCGTAATTCTTCAATAGATTGGAAACTTACCGAAGAAGAAATCTTAGATAAACGTTTAGATTGGACGCGTAAAACAATAAAAGACGCTGCTTTTGTAGAAAGTAAGTTTTATGAGCTTTAAATGTGTCTTTGGTTAACCGTTAAATCATTTAATTGATTTTTTATTCAAGTAAAATTTTAAAAAAAGGTAGGTTTCTCATTTTTCATTTTTAACTCTTTGAAAAAAGGATTATCGTTTGATTTACTTCTGTCAACAAATATATATATGTAATAATATCCATTAACTTTTTTTGTATTCATAATTTACAAAGACATTTCCCAAATATTCATTTTTTGATTTTTTTCATATTTTAGAAAGAAAAATGACTTTTTAAGGAATCAATTATACCATTTTTAGAATAAATGACTTGATTTAAAAAGGTTTCATTATTAATTTTGTTATAATATTGAATTTAAATGTCTTCGTTTGTCTCTTTATCAGTAACAATAAGAGTCTTTACTTTATATAAGTTTTCTAGATTTAATCTCTAACTATTAAAATTTTGCATTTGTTCCTTTTTACAAGACAAAAAAATGTAATGAGTAAAAAAAAACATAATTCCTTTTCATATTTATTATTTTACTGAGAACTAGACAATCAATTCTGTTTTTTTAAATATTTAGACTTAAACGATTTAACAAATAAACAGTTTAACAAATTACCAAATCAACAAAAACTACTTATTCTTTTTCAAAACTTTAAATTCTTCATAACAAGCGCTAATTGCATCCATTATTTGAAGATCGTTTGCCGTTTTTATAAAATACTCAGAATAATTACAGTTTTGTAAGATCATTGGAATATCATCTTTATCTATTTCTAATAAGGCAGCTAGTGTTTCTCTATCGTATTTTGACGCAAGAAGATTTCTAACAGTATCGTCTTTTTTGATTTCTTTTAATTTTTTCATTTGCCTTGGTCGTTTTCCAAAAGCACTATATAAAAAATCTGCAGGGTTAAAAATAGCGCCTAAAACTTTAGAAACAGCGCCGGGTGATTTATCTCCAACTTCATAACCTGCATTTAAGCCAGAAATACTGTAACGATAAACATTTTCATTTACAGGAATTAATTTTGTATCTACTTGAACATAACCGGTTAAGTTATATTGTGAAACTACAATTTCTTCAAGTGCAAAAGCTTTCTCAGTGATATAAATTTTTGAGTACTTATTTTTTACCCAGTCGTTAGAAACTTTAACTTTGATAGTTTCAAAACCTAGATAGGAGAAGAGTAGTGTATCGTTTACTACTGCATTAATTTGAAATTCTCCATTACCATCTGTAATTGTCCCTACAATTTTTGTAGTATTAATAACATGTACATTTTGCATTGGTAATCTTGTTTGGCTATGGTAAACAACACCTTTTAGAATTTTCTCTATAGAATCATTTTGTCCTTGCGCCTGAAAAGAAAGTAAGTATATAAAAAAAACTATAAAATATCTCATGTTGTAATTATTGATTCAAAAATACGAATCAATTAGAGATATTTTATAGTTTTTGTAAAATTTAAAAGAAAATTAACGCTTTTCTTTTAACTTCTTCTAGATCTTTTAGCTTTATCAAAGAATCCACCATTTGATTCGCTAGATGAAGAAGAACTTCTTCTTTCTGGTCTATCGCTACTTGAAGAGCTATCATCTCTTCTTCTGCTATTACCACCATCTCCGCTTGCGCTTGGTCTTCTTTCTCTAAATCCACGGCTATCACTACCTCTGTCGCTTCCGCCACTTCTGTCGCTTCTTCCGCCACTTCTATCGTTTCTTCCGCCACTTCTTTCTTTAAATCCACCACTACTTCTTCCGCCGCTTCCGCCGCTTCTTCCACCATGGTCTCTTCTTCCGCTGTTTCCACCACCGTCGTTATTAGAAATTTCTACATTAATTTTTCTACCATCTATGTTAGCAGCATTTAATGTTTCCATAACTTTAGTTGCATGTTCAGCATCTGTATTAAAGAAAGAGAATCCTTCTTTTACGTCTACTTTAAACAATGCATCACGGTCTAATTCTAGAGTGTCTCTTAAGTAATCTTTTAAAGTCATCCAATCGAAATTATCTCTCGATCCAATGTTTATAAAGAAACGCACAGCTCCGTCAGAAGGAATAACTCCTGGCTCACGACGTTCATTTGTACCTTGAGAAGATAAATCTCTAGATTTTTTATAGTAAGCGATAAATCTATTGAATTCAACAGAAACCATTCTTTTGATTAATTCATCTTTTGAAAGATCTTTTAAAACTTCTTCAATAGCAGGTAAATAAGTATCAATTTCATGATCGATTTCAACATCTTTAATTCTATTTGCTAAGTGAAATAATTGAATTTGACAAATTTCTGTTCCAGAAGGAATAGGCTTTTCTTCAAATTTCATTTTAATCATACGCTCAATAGTAGTAATTTTACGTAATTCACTTTTTGTAATAATAACTAAAGAAGTTCCAGATTTTCCAGCACGACCAGTTCTTCCAGAACGGTGCGTATAAGTTTCAATTTCATCTGGTAATTGATAGTTTATTACGTGTGTAATATCGTCAACATCAATTCCACGAGCAGCAACATCAGTAGCTACTAGCATTTGAATTTGTCTTCCTCTAAAAGATTTCATAACACCATCACGTTGCGCTTGAGATAAATCTCCGTGCAAAGCAGCAGCATTATAACCATCTTCAATTAATTTTTCTGCAACAGCTTGTGTATCTCGTTTTGTTCTACAAAAGATAACCGAGAAAATATCTGGATTAGCATCTGCTAATCTTTTAAGAGCTGGATATCTATCGCGAGCACTTACAAGATAATATTCATGTGAGACGTTTTCGTTTCCAGAATTTTTGTGTCCAACAGTAATTTCCTGTGGATTTCTCATAAATTCATTTGCTATTCTAGACACCTCTTTAGGCATTGTAGCAGAAAACAACCATGTGTTTTTCTCTTTTGGAGTATCTGATAAAATAGCTGTAATGTCTTCATAGAACCCCATGTTTAACATTTCATCTGCTTCATCAAGTATACAGTAGTTGATGTTTTTTATGTTAACCATCCCACGGTTAATCATATCCTGCATTCTTCCAGGTGTAGCTACAATAACTTGTGCTCCTCTACGTATGTCTTTCGCCTGATCTGTAATACTAGCTCCACCATAAACAGCAACTACATTTAGTCCTTTTATGTATTTAGCGTATAACTTAATTTCGTTAGTTATTTGAAGACATAACTCTCTTGTAGGCGATAAAATTAATGCTTGTGTGTCTTTGTTTTCAGCATCAACTAACTGGATAACTGGAAAACCAAACGCTGCAGTCTTTCCCGTTCCGGTCTGCGCTAACGCTACAATGTCTGTGTCTTTTTCCAATAATAGGGGAATCGCTTTTTCCTGTACTTCTGACGGAGTTTCAAATCCTAGATCCTTAATCGCCAGCAGTAGCGATTCGTTTAATCCTAATTGTTCAAATTTATTCATGTGTAATTTTAAATTGGGTGCAAATGTACTGATTATTAGTCATATAACCTAATAATTTGTAAAATGTTCACTTTCAGTTGTTTTGCGATATAAAAGAACGTTTAAATTATGCTTTCTCAATTAAGATTTATGCTTAATTTTGCATTTCTCAATTGATGTATAGAAAAAATGTTTCAAATTTTAGACATAATAGGCACTCTCGTATTCGCTATTTCTGGAGCGCTAACAGGATGGCACAAGAAATTAGACCTTTTTGGTGTTTTTATTATTGCATTTGTAACCGCTTTAGGAGGCGGAACTTTATGTGATGTGCTGATAGGAAGAACACCAGTGGGGTGGATGCAGGATTTAACTTATGTGTATATTATTATCTTTGGTTTTTTTACTACAATAATTTTAAGGGCAAAATTAGAAAAATTACGAATTTCTTTGTTTTTATTTGATACTATTGGATTGGGAGTTTTCACAATTATTGGAATTGAAAAAGGTATTGCTGTTGGCTTACATCCTGTAATTTGCGTGGCACTAGGTACTATGACAGCAAGTTTTGGCGGAGTGATTAGAGATATTTTATGTAATGAAATACCAATTATCTTCAGAAAGGAAATATACGCAACCGTAAGTATAATAGGGGGTTTATTGTTTTTTGTACTAAATGAATTTCAGTTAAATACAGATTTATTATATATTATAACCTCTTTATTCATGATTGCTTTTAGACTTTTAGCAGTTAAAAATAAATGGTATTTGCCTTCTCCTTACAAAGTATAGTTATTTAGATAAAAATTCAATTAGTTTACGAGTTGCAATTCCTCTATGGCTAATTTTAGATTTTTCTTCCATTGAAATTTCAGCAAAAGTACCGTTGTAATTATTTGGCTGAAAAATAGGATCGTATCCAAAACCGTCAATTCCTTTTTTCTCTAAAGATATGGTGCCTTTTGCGATACCTTTAAATAATTGTTGCTTTCCGTTTAAATTTAAGGCAATTACGGTTTTAAAATGTGCGTTTCTATTTGATTTTTCATTAAGTTCCAATAAAACTTTATTCATATTATCTTCTGAATTCTTTTGTTCGCCTGCATACCTAGCGGAATATACACCTGGGGCACCATTTAAAGCTTCTATCTCAAGTCCAGTATCATCCGCAAAGCAATTGTACCCATATTTTTCAGTTACGTAATTAGCTTTTAAAATAGCATTTCCTTGAATAGTATCTGCAGTTTCCGGGATGTCTTCGGTACAACCAATATCTTCAAGACTAAGAATTTGAATTGCGTTAGGAAGCAGTTGTTGCATTTCCAGTATTTTATTTTTGTTATTGGAAGCGAAAACGAGTTGCATTTTTATTTTATTTATATGAAAACCAAAAGTACAAAGTTTTATTTAAAAACCGAAACTTTATAAAAGTACAAAAGCCGACCTGGAGCGGTCGACTTTCGTGTAGAACGTGTAACCACATTTCTGTGTCGTTCTTTTGCAAAAGTAGATTAAATATTTTAGTAACCTACTATCTTTTAATAATATTTTTATTTATTATTATTTTTATCAAGTAAAATTCTTAATATTCGATTAATTAAGCATTTTTCAACTAAAAAAAATATTAAATACGTTTTTTATTCTTATTTTTGTATCGTTTTTAAAAACTTATTTTATATTATGGTAAAAGATTTATTTGAACGAATTCAACAAAATAAAGGTCCGTTAGGTAAATGGGCTTCACAAGCAGAAGGATATTTTGTTTTCCCAAAACTAGAAGGTGAGCTTGGTCCAAGAATGAAATTCCACGGGAAAGAAGTTTTGAACTGGAGCATTAATGATTATTTAGGATTAGCAAATCATCCAGAAGTTCGTAAAGTGGACGCTGAAGCTGCTGCGCAGTATGGAGCAGCATACCCTATGGGTGCTCGAATGATGAGTGGTCACACTTCAGTACACGAACAATTAGAAAATGAGTTAGCTGCTTTTGTAAATAAAGAATCTGCTTATTTATTAAATTTTGGATATCAAGGTATTATGTCTTGTATTGATGCTTTGGTTTCAAAGAATGATATTATTGTTTATGATGTAGATGCGCATGCATGTATTATAGATGGTGTACGTTTACATATGGGAAAACGATTTACTTACAAGCACAATGACTTGGAAAGTATGGAGAAAAACCTGCAAAGAGCAACAAAAATGGCTACTGAAACAGGTGGAGGAATCTTATTTATCACGGAAGGTGTTTTTGGAATGCGTGGTCAACAAGGTAAATTGAAAGAAATTGTTGCTATGAAAGAAAAGTACAATTTCCGTTTATTAGTGGATGATGCACATGGTTTTGGAACTTTAGGTAAAACGGGTGCCGGAGCTGGTGAAGAGCAAGACTGTCAAGATGAAATTGATGTTTACTTTTCAACTTTTGCTAAGTCTATGGCTAGTATTGGAGCTTTTTTAGCAGCTGATAAAGATATTATTGATTATTTAAAATATAACTTGCGTTCGCAAATGTTTGCTAAAGCATTGCCAATGATTCAAACCGTAGGAGCATTAAAACGTTTACAACTATTACGTGATAACTCTAGTTTAAAAGATAAATTATGGGAAAACGTAAATGCTTTACAAAATGGATTAAAAGCACACGGTTTTAATATTGGTGACACAAATACATGTGTTACTCCTGTTTATTTGGAAGGTTCTATACCAGAAGCTATGATTATGGTAAATGATTTGAGAGAAAATTATGGAATTTTCTTGTCAATTGTTGTTTATCCAGTTATTCCAAAAGGAATGATATTATTGAGAATGATTCCTACGGCTTCTCATACTTTACAAGATATTGAAGAAACACTAACAGCTTTTGATGCCATTTATGAAAAATTGATGAACGGCACTTACAAAAAAATTGCTGAAGAAACAGTTGAAAGTATGTAACTGCATAATTTTGTCCCGTCCTAAATAATCGATACAGATTATTTGGTAAAAATAATTAATTAAACACTTGCAAAAACGTTTTTGCAAGTGTTTTTTCTTTTATAGGTTCTCATTTTAATTTCATCTTGTT
>Ga0209390_10003785_pt1 | contig 23851 bp, 5 predicted proteins | sample BON01_FD_187212 | JGI IMG/M metagenome (GOLD analysis project Ga0209390, IMG submission 187212) | Freshwater microbial communities from Lake Bonney liftoff mats and glacier meltwater in Antarctica - BON-01 (SPAdes) (version 2) | ecosystem: Environmental > Aquatic > Freshwater > Ice > Glacier... | reverse complement strand
CCCTCCCCCCCCGCCCGGCCTGCCCCTGCGCTACCGCCAGGCGCCCCTGGACGAGTACCCCTTCCGCGTGGCGCGCCTAGCCACCGACCTGCGCGACGGCCTCCGGCTGGCGCGGGCGGCCGAGGCGCTGTGCGGCCTGCCGCCGGGCGCGCTGCTGGCCTCGGCGCGCTTCCCGGCCGCGTCGAGGCCCGTGCAGTTGCACAACACCGAGCTCGCGCTGGCCGCGCTGCGGGCGGCCGGGGCGCCCGTGGACGCCGCGCCCGCGGGGGGGCCGGCTGCCGCAGCGGGCGGGGGGCCGGGCGCGGCGGCGGCGGGCGGGCGGCAGCAGCAGCAGCAGGCGCTGCTGCTGCCCGTGGCGGCGGTCGACCTCGTGGACGGCGACCGCGAGCGCACGCTGGCGCTGCTCTGGGCGGCGGCCTCGGCGCTGCAGCTGCCGGCCCTGCTGCCGCGTCGCGGCGCGGCCTTGTGGGCAGAGTCGCAGCGCCTTCGGTCCGGGGCGGCGGCGGCCGCAGCGGCCGGCGGCGGCGGCATCGGCGGCGGCCGGGGGGCGCTTGCGGCGGCGGTCCTGCCCGCCTCCGCCCCCAGGCCCGCGGCCGGGTCGCTCGCCGACACCGATTACTGCGCGGGCGTGCTGCTCGAGTGGGCGTCGGCGGCCGTGGGCGCGGCCAACGCGGAGCGACGGGCGCGGCGGGAGCGGCGGGAGCGGCGGCAGCGGGGGCAGCGGCGGCGGCGGCCCGGCGGGACGCCGGCCCCGGGCGGCGGCGATCGCGGCGACGACGACAAAAACGACGACGACGAAGAGGAAGACGACGACGGCGACGACGACGACGTGCCCCCGGTCACCGACCTCTCCGCCTCCTTCGCGGACGGGCGCGCGCTCTGCGCGATCGTGGCGCTGTACGTGCCAGAGGCACTTGGCGGGCGCCGCGCGGTGGTGGCCGAGCCGCCGCCGCCGCCCGCCCTGTTTGGGGGGAGCGGCGCAGACGGGTGGGGCAACGACGCCCCAACGGCCGCCGCCGCCGCCGACGACCAGGAAGGGCGGCGCCGCGCGGCGATCGCGCACAACTTTGCGCTTTTTTCGGCGGCGCTCGCGTCTGTCGGGGGCATCCCCTCGGGGGTGGTGTCGCCCGCCGACGCCGACGGCGGCGGCGCGCCCGACGAGCGCGCGGTCGCCCTGCTGCTGGGCTTCCTGTCGGCGCGGCTGCTGGACGTCAGCCGAGAGGAGCGGGCGGCGCGGCGCGTGCAGCACGAGTGGCGGGCGTGGCGGCAGCGGCGGCAGCGCCAGGGGGCGGGGCTCTTTTTGCCGGCGTCGCCCGCGCCCGCGTCCGCGCTGCGCCCGGGCCTGGCTCTCGGCTCCTCCTCGTCCGCCGGCGGCAACGGCGCGCCGAGCGCCGAGGTCGCCCGCGTCACCCTGCGCCGCTGGATCGCGGCGGCGTCCGCGGTGCAGCGCGCCTACCGCGCGTGGCGCTTCCGCCGGGGCGTCGCCCTCATGCTGCTGGGCGTGCGGCGGCAGAGGGAGGCGGCGGTCGCGCTGCAGGCCGCCTGGCGCGGCGCCTCGGCGCGCGCGGCGCTGGCCCGCGCCGCCGACGACGACGCGCGGCGCGAGCGCGCGCGGCTCGAGGCCGAGGCCGAGGCGCTGCTGCGCCGGCGCCACGACGCGGCCCGCCGCGTGCAGGCCGCCTGGCGCGGCTGGCGGGCCCGGCGCGAGCTGGCGCGGGCGCGCGCGGCCGCCGTCGCCGTGCAGGCCCTCTGGCGCGGCCGCGCCGCCCGCCGCCGCCTCGCCGCGCAGCTCCGCGCGGCGGCGGCGCTGCAGCGGTCGTGGCGCGCCTCCCTTGCGCGCCGCGCGCTCGCCCTCGCGCGCGCCGAGGAGGAGGAGGACCAGAGGCGGCGGCGCGAGCTCGAGCGCGAGCGCACCGCCGCCGCCGTCACCCTGCAGAGCGCTTGGCGTGGGCACATGGCGCGCCGGCGGCTGGAGGACCTGGCCGGGCACGCCTCCGTGGTGCAAGCCCTGTGGCGCGGGCAGATGGTGCGCTGGGAGCTCGCGGCCCTGGCGGAGCACGCCTCCGTGGTCCAGGCCCTCTGGCGAGGCGCCCGCGCGCGCGCCGCTTTCCTGGCGCGGCGGCGCGCCGCGGTCGCGCTGCAGGCCTCGTGGCGCGGCGCCCTGGCGCGCTGGGACCTCGCGGAGACGCGCCACGCGGCGGCGGTGGTGCAGCGCGCGGCGCGCGGACGCCTGGCGCGGCTTGAGCTCCGGCGGCGGCAGGAGCACGAGGCGGCAGAGGCAGAGGCGCGGCGCCTGCTCAAGGAGGAGGCGGCGGCGGCAGAGGCAGAGGCGCGGCGGCGCGCCGAGGAGGAGGAGGCCAAGGCGGCAGAGGCGCTGAGGCTCGAGCGGGAGGCCGAGCAGGCGCGCCTCGAGCGCCTCGAGCGCGAGCGCCTGGCCGCCGCCGCCACGGCCCTGCAGTCGGCGTGGCGGGGCGCGGCCGCGCGCCGGGCGTGGCGCGAGCTGCGCTGGGCGGCGCTCTGCGCGCAATCGGCGTGGCGCGGCAGCGACGCGCGCCTGTGGCTGGGCGAGCGGCGCTGGGCGGCCGTGTGCGCGCAGTCCGCCTGGCGCGGGCGCGAGGCGCGCCTGCGGCTGGGCGAGCGGCGCGCCGCGGCCGCGTGCGTGCAGGCGCTCGCGCGGGGGGCGCTCGCCCGCCGGGAGCTGGCCCGCAAGAGAGGCGCCGCCCTGCTCGTCCAGACGCTCGCGCGGGCCCTGCTGGCGCGGCGGGCGGCGGCCGAGGCGCGCGAGTTTGCGCGGAGCCGCCGGGAGTTCGAGGGGGCCGTGCGCGAGATGCACCGGCGCATGGGCGCGGCCACGGCGCTGCAGTCGGCGTGGCGCGGCGCGCGGGCGCGGCGCGAGGCGGGGGAGGCGCGCGCGGCGCGCGAGCGGGAGCGCGAGCGGGAGCGGGCGCGGGCACGGGCGGCGGCCGGCGAGCAGGCGCGGCGCGAGGCCGGCGCGGCCGTCGCCCTGCAGGCCTTGGCGCGCGGGTGGCTGATGCGCAGCGAGCTCGCGCGCCTGGAGCGCGGCATCGTGCGGCTGCAGGCGCTCTGGCGCGGGCACGCGGTGCGCCGCGGGCTCGCGGCCGAGGCGCAGCGCGCAAGGCGCAGGCTGCAGGAAGCCCAGCGGCGGCAGCAGCAGCAGCAGCAGCAAGAGCAGGAGGGGCGGGCGGCGGCAGCATCGGCGGCGGCGGCCGACGCCTCGCGCCGCCGACCGGCCGCCGCCGCCGCCCCTCCTCCCGCGGCGGCCAAGCGCTCCATCGGCGCCCGCGCCCGCGAGGCCCTCTCCGTCCTGGTGGCCTCCCGCACCTGCAGCCAGGCCACCCAGGCCGTCGCCGCCATCGAGCGCTCGACCCGCTACTCGCGCGCGTGCTGCGAGCTCCTGCTCTCTCGCGAGGCCGGAGGCCTGGCCGCGCTGCTGTCGTTCATGCGACTGTGCGACCGCTCGCCGCCGCACGTGGCCATGCTGCGCTCGGCCCTCCAAGCCTTGCACAACGTCCTGCGCTGGCGGGGACTGGGCGCGCGCCTGCTGCAGGAGCCGGAGCTGGTGCCCGTGCTGAGCGAGCGGCTGCAGATGTTCCGAGACACGGAGGAGGTGTTCTCGCCGGCCTGCGGCGTGCTGGCGCGGCTGGCCGCGCGCGGCGGCGGCGGAGGCGCTGTGGCGACGACGGGGACGGCGACGGGGACGGCGGGCGCGACGGCGGGGGCGGCAGCGGGCGCGGCGGCGGGCGCGGCGGCGGCGGGAGGTGGGGAGAACACCGCCCCGCTCCTCGCGCGCGCCGCCGCCCGCTGCGGCGCCGTGCGCCAGTGGGAGGCCGTCGCCCACCTGCTCGCGCGCCGGCGCGACCTGGAGGGGCGCTACCTGGCTAGGCTCGAGGCGCCCGGCGCCGCCGCGGGCCGCCACGCCAGCGACGCGGGCGCGCGCGAGGCGACGCGCCGGCTGGTGTCGGCGTCGCGGCAGCTGGCCGAGCTCGGGGCGCTCGTGGCGCGGGTGGTGGCGACGGCGGCGCTTGAGGGGATGGCGCTGGAGCGGTTCGTCGGCACGGGCGGGGCGGCGGGCAGCGCGGCGACGACGCCCAGGGGCGGCGGCTATGGCTTGGGCTCGGCGGCGGGCGGCGGCGGAGGGGCCGGCGCTCCTCTGCCGCTGCCGACGCCGCTGATGACGCCTCGCGGCGGCGGCGGCGGCGGCGGCGGCTCGTCCTCCCTGCGGCACCACGCGCCCGACGCGGGGCCGGGATCGGCCTCGCGCGACGCCCGCGACTGCTGGCAGCCCAAGAACACGGTCGTGCGCGGCACGCTGCGCGACCTCCGCCGGCGCGAGGAGCAGCGGGCGCTCGAGGCGGCGGCGGCGGCGGCGGAGGAGGCGGCGGCGGCGGCGGTCGCGGCGGCGCGGCGAGCGGCGGCGGCGCGGGCGGCGGCGGCGGCCGCGGCAGCAGGGGCCTCCTCTAGCCCTGTCGACCCGCACCAGTCGTCGTCGTCCTCCCCCGCGCGCCGCGAGGAGGCGATGCGCCGCGGCGTGGTCGAGGAGGAGCTCCGACGGCTGCGCGCGTCGGCGGCGGCGGCGGCGGCAGGGGGCGGGCTGCGGAGCGCCCGGGGGGCGGCGGCGGCGGGCAGCGGCGCGGGCGAGTTCCCGTTGGCGCTGCCGTCGTCGCGCCGCGGGTAAACCTGTGTGGGTGGGGGCGCTCTCGCGACACAGACACACAAACTCTCGACTTGGAAACCGAATCGTTGTGACCCGACTCTCTCCAACGCAACAACGTTTGCATAGCTGCGGTTGCGGCGCGCGCGAAACACACAGCAGCACCCCCTTCCTCCAAGAGAGCGCCCCGCGCCTGCCACGCCCTGAACCCGCAACCCGCAACCCGCAACCCGCAACCCGCCGCGCAACCCCGACAGCCTCCTCCTCCTTGTGCGGGGGCGCGCGCGTGCCTTTCGGCGGGCAAGTGGTGTAGGCTGGTCGATCCCGCCGGCAACCCGCCACCCGGGCACTGGCACTTGCGGCGCGTGCGAGAGTCAGCAAAACAGAGATGGACGTCGTGACACCCGCGGCGGAGACGCCCGCGGGCCTCAGCCTCTCGCTCGACGACATCATCAAGCAGAACGCAAAGGAGCAGAAGGAGCAGCAGCAGGCGGCGGCGGGCGGCGGCGGCGGGGGCGGCGCAGGTCGCGGGCGTGGCGGCGGAGGGGCAGGCGGAGGGCCAGGCAACGGCGCCGGCGCCGGCGCCAGCGCCGGCGGACGCGGCCCCCGCCCCCCGCAGCAGCACCAGCAGCACCAGCAGCACCAGCACCAGTACGGCCACTACCCCCCGCCGGGCGGCGTGGCGCGCATGGGCATGATGGGCATGATGCCCGGCGCCTACGGCGGCGCCATGCCCGGCGCCGGCCCCCGCTTCCTCCCGCCGGGCGCCGGCGGCATCGGCGGGCCCCCCATGCCGCCCGCCGCCGCCGGCTCGTCGACCGGCGCGCGCCCAAGGTTCCTCCGCTTCCGCCGCGACGGCCCCGACGTCGTGCTCCGCTTCAAGCAGACCGACGTGGTGCGCGCGCGCCCGACCGGCGAGCTCGTGCTCACCAGCGGCGGCTTCCTCGGCGCGGCCACGCTAGGCGCCATCAACGAGGCCCTCGCGCCGCTCTCGCTCCGTGTCGTCGCGACGGGGGAGCCGATCGAGGGGAAATGGTCCGTCTCGGACGGCCGCGCGCTCCAGCGCTTCAGCGACGGCGTGGTGGTGCCCGCCAAGGGTCCCCAGGCCGCGGGGCGGGCCGAGCTCCTGGCGGCCGCCTTCTCGCCGGATGCGGCGGCCGCGGCGCACGAGGCGGCGGCAGCCAGCACGGCCGCGGCCGTGGCGGCGGGCCTGCTGCCGCCGTCGGCGATGATGGCGGTCTTGGCGGCCGGCGGCGGGGGCCCGCCGCCGCCGCCGCCGCAGGGGCCGCCGTCGTCGCACTTTCAGCAGCAGCAGCAGCAGCAGCGCGGGGGGCCGCCGCCGCCGCCGCACCAACACCGCCCGTACCACCCGTACCAGCACCCGGGTGGCGGCGGCCGGGGGGGCGGGGGGCCGCCGCTCGCGCCGGGCGGGCGCTACCCGCCCCCCTACGGCGGCTATGGCGGCGGCGGATACGGCGGCGGCGGCGGCGGCGGCAGCGGGGGGCCCGACAGGGAGTACCGGCGCGACGGCGAGGGCCCGCCGGCGCACCTGCCGCCGCACCTGGCCGCGCGCATGGGCGGGGACGACCGCGACCGGCGGCTGCGCAGGCAGGGGCGCGCGCCGTATTGAGGGAAGAGCGACGAGGGGGGGAGGAACGCGCTCTCGGCGCTTGTTCGACGGCGAGGCTGCGCGCTCCTCGAAAAAAGTTTATCCTTGCTAGATAGACAAGCGCGCCTCCTCCTGTGTCGACGCGATGTGTGTTTTGACTCTCACGACTCCCGTCCTCCTTGACCTTGACCCTTTTTTTTGTTCGCGACCCTCCACGTCTCGCGGGGACGTTCGATTGTTTTTGGCGCGCGACATCGAAGTTCCCGTTTCGACCTCCACGCACGCGCTCCGCCGCCTCTCCTCTCCCCTTGACCGTGACCTGGCGACCATTCAAACACCCTGACACTGATTCTCGACGCCCAGTCTTCGCGCTGTGTTGGCGGCAGCGGGGGCACGGGGAAGAAAGGACAGCTCCCCTCTGTGCTCTCCCCTTTTCAAACGCAATTGAACCCACGATCAGCACCAGGACAAAAGCAACATGGAGCCGCGAACAGCAGGCCATCATCGATCGCGAGCGACGGACGCGTCTCCCGCGCGCGACACGGTGGCAGGCGGCGCGGCATCGCCGTCGCCGTCGTCGTCGCCGTCGTGCTCGCCGCCGCCGCCAGCCGCGACAGCAGCGGCGGCGCGCCGCGCGCCCGCCTCGCCCGCGCAAAAGCCCGCGGCCCCCTCCTCCTCCCCCGCAGCAGCAGCCGCAGCAGGAGCGTCAGCGTCCACGGCCCAGGACCTACGCCGCTCGTCCCGCTCCCTGCTGCAGCAGGCCGAGCAGACGCGCCTGCGCTACGTCTCCGAGCTCGAGGCCCTGCGCGCCGACCTGGCCGCGCTCGCGCAGCGCCGGCAGCGCGAGGAGCGTGCCGCCAGCGCGGCCACGGCCGAGGCCCTGCGCGCGCGCCAGGCCGCGGCCGAGGCGTCCGCGTCCCTCGAGGCGCTGTCCGCCGACCTGGACCGCAGCCGCGCCGAGCTGGAGCGCAGCGAGCGCCGGCGCGCGGAGCTTGAGGCAGGGCTGCGCGACGAGGCGGCGCGCGAGCGGCGCAGGGCCGAGACCGCGCTGGGGGCCGAGGCCCAGGCCGCGCTGGCCGGGGTCGAGGCCGAGCGCGGGGCGACCGACCTCGAGCGCCGCGAGCTCGCGCGGCGGGCGCAGGAGCTCGAGCGCGCGGCGGCCGAGTTGAGGCAGCGCGGAGAGCGGCTCCGGCAGCGCGAGAAGGCGCTGCAGGGGGAAGCGCGGGGCCTGGAGGCGCTGGCGGGGCGGCGCGAGCGCGAGGCGCGCGAGGCCGAGGCGTGCGCCGAGCTCCAGCGCGCGCGCGAGGGGGAGCTCGCGGCGCTCGCGGACCGGCTGGAGCGGCGGGCGGCGGAGGCCGAGGCGCGCGAGCAGCGGGCGGCGGCCGAGGGCGAGCGGGCGGCCGGCCTCGGCGCGGACGCCGCCGCGCGCCTGGCCGAGCTGGACGCGCGCGCCGAGGAACTCGCCGCCCAGGAAGAGCGCCTGGCGTCCGAGGCGCGCGACCTGGACCAGCGGCGCGAGCAGGCTGGGCAGAAGCTCACCGAGCGGGAGCGCAGCCTCGCCGAGGGCGAGCGCCGCGCGGCGCGCGAGCTCGCCTCGGCCCGCGCCGCGCGCGAGGAGGCGGTCCTGCTCGAGGCGGCCGCCGACCGCGCCGCGGGCCACCTGCGCGCCGCCGAGCAGGAGACGGCCGCCGAGCGCGGGCGCCTGGACTGCCTGCGCCGCGAGGCCGCCGAGGCGCGGGGCGAGCTCGAGCTGCGCACGGAGGAGCGGCGCGCCGCCGAGCGCGAGGCCGCCGACGCCGAGGCCGCCGCCGCGCGCGCCCTGTCCGCGGGCAACGCCGAGGTCGCCGCCCTGCGCGCTAAGCGCGACGCCCTGCAGCACGAGCTGGCGGCCCTGGCGGAGAGGCAGGCGGGCGCGGCCAGGCAGATGGGCGGCGCCCGGCGCGCCTGGTCGGCCGCGCAGCAGGCCGCGGCCGAGGCCCTGGCGTCCCGCGAGCGCGCCTTGGAGGAGGAGACCGAGCGGCAGCGCCTCGAGCTGGAGCAGCTCGCGCAGCGGCACGAGCGCCGCCTGCGCGAGTGGGAGGCCGCGCGCCTGGAGCAGGAGGGCGCGCTGGACGGGGCGCGGGAGGAGGCGCGAGTGGAGCGGGCGGCGGCGGAGGCGGCCGCGCGCGAGGCGGCCGAGCGCGAGGCGGCGGCGCGGTGCCTGCGCGACGAGGCGCGCGAGCTCGAGAGGAGCGCCGGGCGCGAGCGGGCCGCGACCGCGGCGGAGGCGGCCGAGGCGGAGCAGAGGTGCGCCGCGGCCGAGGCAGAGGCCGAGAGGGCGCGGGAGGAGGAGGGCGCCCGGCTCGCCGAGCGCGGCGCGGCGCTCGAGGCGCGGGAGCGCGAGCTCGAGGCGGCGGAGCGGGAGGGCCGGGAGGAGGCGGTGCGGGAGCGCGAGCGCCTCGCCGCGCTCGAGCGCGCCCTGCAGGAGCGCGAGCGGGCGGCGGTGGCGGCGGCGGCCGCCGCGGAAGAGAGGATGGCGGAGGCAGAGCGCGCGGAGGCCGGGTGCGAGGCGGCGGCGGCGGCCGACGCCGCGGCGACCGAGGCCCGCGAGGCGGAGCTCAGGGCCCTGGACGCCGAGCTCGCGTCGCGTGCCGGGGACCTGGCCGACGCCGCGCGCGCGCTCGAGGCGCGGCAGGCCGACTGCGAGCGCGAGATGGCAGGGGCGGCCGACAGGGCCGCGGCGGCCGAGGCGTGCCGGGCCGAGGGCGAGGCGGCGGCCGCCGCCGCGCGCGCCGAGCGCGCGCGCCTGGAGCAGCGCGAGGCGCGCTGCGCCGAGGCCGAGCGCGAGGCCCGGCTCGCGGCCGAGGCCGCGCGCGCCGAGCGCGAGGACGCGGCGGCCGCGGCCCTGCGCGCGGACGCGCGCGGCCGGGAGGCGCGGCGGCGCGAGGGCGAGGCGGCGCGGGCGCTCGCGGGCGCGCGCGAGCGCGAGGCGGCGGCGCGCGAGGCCGGCGAGCGCGCCGTGCGGGAGCAGGCCGCCGCCGACGCCGCGGCCGAGCGGGCCTGCGTCGCGGCCGCGGCCGCGGCCCGCGCCCGCCGCGCCGCCGAGGCGGGCCGCCGCGCGCTGGCGGGCGTCGAGGCGGCGCTGGCCGCGCGCGAGGGGCAGCTCGGCGAGGCTTGGCGCCGCCTGGCGGACGAGCGGCGGCGGCTGTCGCGGCGGGCGGCGGCCGAGGCGGCGGCGGCCGTGGCGGCGGCCGAGGGCGAGGCCGGGGCGGCGGCGGCGGCGGCCAGCGACGAGGAGGAAGAGGACGAGGAGGACGGCGTGATGGGGAGCGGCGGGCTGGAGGAGGGGGCGCCTCCGTCCTCCTCTCGACAGCAGCAGCAGCAGCAGCTGCAGCAGCAGCGGCACCAGCAGCGGCAGCGGCAGCGGCGGCAGCAGCAAGGCAACAACGGCGACGTCGACAACGCCGACGACGCCGACCTGCTGCCTCCGGACGTCCCGCTGCACCCGCCCGTGCACCTGGAGGACGAGGAGGAGGCGGGCGTGGCGGCGCTGCTCGACGGAGCAAACGGAGGAGGTGGAGGCGCCAGCGAGGACGAAGAAGCGGGCGACGACGAAAGGTGCCCCGGCAGCGACGGCGGCGACGCCGACGCCGACGGCACCGGCAACGAGGGCGGCGGCAGCGGCGGGCCCTTTTCGCTTCGCCGCACGCGAAACCCCCAACCCTCCAAGCAGCAGCAGCGGCAGCAGCAGCGGCACCACGACGACAACGCCGGCGCCACCACCGACCCGCGCTTGCACGCCGCCCGCGCAGCCCTGCTGCGCCGCGAGACGCGGCTGCAGCACTGGGCGGAGCAGCTGTCCTCCCAGGCGGCGCGTTGCTCGTCGGCCGCCGCCGCCGCCGCCTCGCGCCGCGCCGACCTGGCGCGCCGCGCCGCAGGGCTGGAGCGCGAGCGCCGCGCCCTGTCGCGCCAGCGCGCGCGCCTCGAGGCCGCGTCCGCGGGTCTTGCAGAGGAGCGCGGGTCGCTGGCTGCGCTCTCGCGGGCGCTGGGCGAGCGGGGCGCCGCGCTCGAGGCGGCCGACGCCGCCGCCGCCGAGGCCGCGGGCGAGGTGCGCTCTGCCGCGCAGGCCCTCGAGGCCCGCGAGCGCGACTGCGGGGCGCGCGCCGCGTCCGCCCGCCGCGAGCTCGAGCAGGCGCGCGCGCGGCTGGCAGAGGCGGACGCGGCCGAGCGGGCGCTCGGGGAGCGGCGCGCGGCGCTGGCGCTGGCCGAGGCGGCGCACGCGGCCCGGGCCGCCGAGCTCGAGGGCCTGGCCGAGCGCGCCGCGGCCGTCGACAAGGCCGAGGCCGACCTGGCGGCCGAGCGCCGGCGCGCGGCCGAGGCTGCGAGGGGGCTCGAGGAGCGCGAGGCCGAGGCCGGGCGCGTGCGCGCGTCGCTCGAGCGGCGCGAGAAGGCGGCCGCCGAGGAGGCCTCGCGCCTGGAGGCCGAGCACCGGCGCGCCTCTGAGCGCCTAGCGCGCGCGGAGGACGTCGAGCGGCGCGAGCGCGAGGCGCAGGAGCTCGAGCGGCGCGCGGCCGAGCGGCTAGAGGCCGCCGAGGCGAGCGCGCTGAGGGCCGAGGAGGAGCGCGGTGGGCTGGCCGAGGCCGCCGAGGCGCTCGACGCGGCCCGCTGCGAGCTGGCGCGCCGCGAGCAGGACGCCGAGCACGCCCTGCGCGAGGCCGCCGATTTTGAGGCCGCGCGCGGGCGCGTGCTCGAGGAGCTGCGCGAGAAGGACGCCGAGGCCGCGGAGCGCGGGCGCGAGGCGGCGGCGCGCGAGCGGGCGGCGCGCGAGATGGCCGAGCAGCTCGAGGGGCGGGCCTGCCTGCTGGCCGCAGAGATGGCGCGCGCCGCGGACGAGCGGCAGCGCGCCGAGGCGCTGGCGGACAGGGCCGAGGCGGCCAGGGCACAGGCGGAGCAGGCGCGGCTGGACGCGCGCGCCGAGGCCGCTGCCGCGCTGCTGCCCACGCGGGAGGCCGCCGAGCGCCAGGCCGAGGCGGCCGAGCGCCGCGCGCGCGAGCTGGACGTGCGGGCCGCCGCGCTCGCGCGCGCAGAGGCGGCGGCGGCCGCGGCGAGCACCGACGCCGAGCGGCGCCTCGCCTGCGTGCGCGAGGCCGAGGCGGCCGCGGCGCTTCAGCGCGCCGCGGCGGACGCCCGAGCCGAGGCGGCCGAGCGCGAGCGGCTGGGCGCGCAGCTCGCGCTGCGCCGCTCGGCCGAGGCGCGCGAGGCGGCCGAGCGCGCGGCCGAGGCGCTCGCCGCGCGCGAGAGGACGCTCGCGCAGGCCGCGGCGCGCTTGAGCGAGCGCGAGCGGCAGGCGCGCGGGCGGGCGGCCAGGGCGCGCGCGGCCCTCGAGCAGCTCGAGGCGCGCGCGGCGCGGGCCCTGTCCCTGCGCGAGCGGGGCGTCGAGGACGCGGCGTGCAAGGCGCAGCGAGAGTTGGACGCGCGCTCGGGCGAGCTCGCCGAGCGGCAGCGCGCGCTCGAGTCGGCCGCCGCCGCCGAGGCAACCAGGCTCGAGCTGGCCGCCCAGCGCGAGCGCGAGAAGCTCGCCGAGGCCGCGCGCCGGGAGGCCGAGACGCGCGCGGCCGAGCTCGAGCGGCGCGCGGCCTTGCTCGAGGCGGCGCGCGAGGAGGTCGAGCGGCGCGAGCGCGCGGCGCGCGAGCGCGAGCGCGCCGCCTCTGCCGCGGCCGAGGCCGCCAAGGCCGCGGCCGCCGAGCACGAGCGCGCCAGGCTCGCGCTCGAGGCGGCCCTCGAGGCGGCGCGCCGCGACGGCTCGGCCTCGGAGGCCGAGCGGCGCCTGGCGCGCGAGCGCGGGGCCGAGGTCGACCGCCGGGCCGAGGCGCTCGAGGCGCGCGAGGCGCAGGCGGGGCGCGAGCTGAGGGGCGCGGAGCAGGCGGCCGCCGCGCTCCGGCAGGAGGCGGCCGCGCTCGAGGCCCGGCGCGAGGCCGCAGGCCGCGACCTGCGCGCCCTGGAGGAGCGGGCGCGCGCGGCGCGCGCCGAGGCGGAGAGCGCGCGCGCCGAGGCAGCAACGGCGCGGCGCGAGGCCGAGGCGGCGGCCGGCGCGCTCGGGTCGCGCGAGGCCGAGCTGGCGCGCCGAGAGGAACGGGCCGAGCGGCGCGAGCGCGGCGCCGAGCGCGCGCGGGAGGAGGCGCGGCGGCAGCAGCGCGAGCTGGCCGAGCGGGCGGCCGCCCTCGCGCACGCGGCGGCGCACGGGCACGCGCAGGCGGCGGCGATGATGGACGCGGGCGGCGGCGGGAGCGCGGGCGGCGGCGTCGCCCTCTCGTTCGACGCGGGCGTGGGCGCGGGCGTGGGCGGGGGCGGCCGAGGGGCGTTTGGGGCGATTGGGGACGCGTCGCCCGCGCAAGCAGCGGCGGCGGCGGCGGCGGCGGCGGCGGCAGCAGCAGCAGGAGCACGCGCCGCCGTCCTCTCGCCCCCCCCGCCGCCCTTGTCCTTTGCGCGGGCGGCAAACGGTGGCGGCGCCCCCGCCCCGACGCCCTCCACGCGGCCGTCCCTCCTCTCCGCCGGCCCAGCGTCCGCGGCGATGCTGTGGGGCGGCGCCGGCGGCAACGGTCCGCAGACGCGCGGCGGGCTCGCGAGCGCCGCCGCCGCCTGGCCGCCGCGGCCGCCGGCAAACGGCGGCGACGACGGCGACGACGAGGACGACGACGCGGAGGAGGGCCCGCTGCGCCCGACGCGCCTGCTCTTCCAGCGGCAGCAGCAGGGGCAGCAGCAGCAGCCTCCGCCCAGCACGGCCTCCAAGTTTGCGGGGCGGCGGCAACAGCAGCAGCAGCAGCAGCAGCAGGGGCCGACGCCGGCCCGGCACGCTCGAACCGCCGCCGCCGCCACCGCCGCCGCCGCCACGCCCGCGACGGCGGGCGGGGCCACCCCCGGCCGCCGCCGCCTGGCCGACCTCTCGGCCCGCGCGCCCGCGGTCGCGGCGCTGCTTGCCGAGAGCGACGGCGGCAGCAGCGGCAACGGCAGCGACGATGGGAGTAGCGGCGGCGCCTTTGCGGGCGGGGGCGGAGCAGCAGCGGGGGAGCGAGCGGAGGAGGAGGAGGAGGGGCGGGAGGACGAGGCCGGCGGGCGCGGCCGCCCCTCGGCCGCCGCCCCGACAGCCCCGGCTCCCGCGGCGGCCCCGCGCCGCGCCGCCGCTGCCCTCGCGCTCCTGGGCTCGCTGCAGCTCGTGGCCCAGCGCGGCGGCGAGCGCCTGGCGCGCCTGCAGCGCGTGCTCGTTGGCCTCGCCGCCGCCGGCGCCGCCGAAGGAGGGGCGGCGGCGGCCGGCCTGGGGGCGGGCGGCACAGGCGGCGGCGCCGCCGCTGCCGCCGCCGCCGCGGTCGAGGGAAAAGGGAGCGGCCCCGCGTCGCGCCTGCTCGACGACGTGGCGTCGCTCGAGGCCAGCTTGGGCCGCATCCGCCGCTCGCAAGCCGACTTTGCCGCGGGCCTGCAGCTCGAGAGACGGCAGCAGCAGCAGCAGCAGCAGCAGCAGCAGGCGGGAGGCGGCGGGGCGACGCCGGGCGAGGGCGACGCGGACGGCGGCAACGGCGGCGCGGCGGGCCGGCGCGTGCGCGCGGCGCTCGCGGCGCAGCAGGCCGAGCTCGCGCGCTGGGAGGCCGCGCTCGGGCGCGCGCTCGAGGGCGTCGCCGCCCTCCAGCAGCGGCAGCAGCAGCTGCGGGAGGACGGCCGTGGGGCCGCGCCAAACGCCGCCGCCGCCGTCGCCAGGCCGCCGCCGCCCCCGTCGTCGGCGTCGGCGCCCGTCTCAGCGCTCGCTCTGGCGGCGGGCTTTGCGACGACCACCATGACCGCCGGACGCTGACCAATTGATTGACCATATGACGACGACGACGACGACGACGACGACGATTGTGTACGTAGTGACCCACATACGCAGGGAACGAACCTTGTGTGAACCCTAGCGGAACCCTTGCGTCTTTAAGATTGTTTTTCGGAGGGAGGCCGGAGGCGGTGGGGGGCGTCCCGCTCCGATCGCCGATTGCCGTGTGACGCCAGCCGAGCCGGATGGCGCCTCCCCCCTCCCCCCTCCCCCCTCTCGCTCAAGGCCCCTGCGCGCCCTCCGTTCGACCGGACGCACTCGAGCTTGGCGCGCGCGCGTTCAATTGTCGTCGTCTTGGACCACGCGTGGATCGAGGGGCGCAGGCGACACCACACTTGAAGAAACACTCCTCCCCAGACACCACCATCACAAAATGACGCCGCCCCTGGCCTTCTTGCTGTTCCGACCGCAGCACACGGGCCTCCTGATCCGCGTGGCGCAGGCGGTGCAGTTGCAGCAGCGATCGTCGCCGCCGCCGAGCGCCGCCGCCGCTGTCGCCGCCGCCGACCGCTTCGGCCGTCCCGCCGCCGCCGTCGCAGCACCCGCAGCAGCACCCGCAGCACCAGCGGGAGCAGCGCCGGCAGCCGGCCGCTCCTTCGCCACCTTCACCTTCCGCGGCAACCGCGCCGCCCGCCAGCAGCAGGAGGAGGAGGCGCGGCGCAAGCGCAAGCGAGGCGGAGGCGGAAGCGACGCGTCGTCCCCTTCCTCCTCCCCCTCTTCCTCCTCCTGCGCCTCCAGGACCGAGGCCGCAGCGCGCGACCTGCGCCGCCGCGCGGCGCCGCTGTCGGCGCTGGCGCCGCCGCTGGCGCTGCTGCCCTTTGCGGTGACGGCGCGCGAGGCCGCGGCCGCGTTCGACGCGGAGCAGGCGCGCAGGTGCCTTGGGCTGCACGAGTCGGGCGTGCTGGACGAGGCGCTCGAGGCGTACGAGCGAGGAGAAACGGGGGGAGATGGAGAGGGAGGAGGAGGGCGAGCAGGGGCCGCCCCTCCGGACCCAGAGGGCGCGAGCAGCGGCAACGCCGACGGCCGCGGCGGCGGCGGCGCCGGCGGCGACACAGCGCCGCCCACGCCCCTGAACCGGCTCGAGCCCCTGCTCGTGCCCTTCTGGGCCTTCCGCGCGACCGTGTCGGCGGACGTGGTCGCCGCCACGCTCGGGCAGCGCGAGGACCCGGACGACCCCGGCTCGCCCGTCGTGTGGCGCGAGCGCGTGTTTGACCGGGCCGCGGCCGAGGAGGACGAGCTCGGGCAGGCGGCGGCGGCGGCAGGCGGCGGCGGCGGCGGCGGCATGCGCGGCGCAGACGCCGCCGCGGTCTCGCCCGAGCTCGAGCGCGCCGCCCGCGTGGCCGAGCGGCGCGTGATCCCCTGGTCCGCGCCGGCCATGCAGGTGTGCGCGTCGCTCGAGCTGCGGCGCGACCTGGCCGAGGGCGCCAAGCCCCTGTGGGCGGTGGACGAGGCAGAGGCGGCAGAGGCGGCGGCGGCGGCGGCGGCCGTCGCCGGAGGCGGACGCGGCGCCGCCGCCGCCGCCGCCGCCGCCGCCGGCCGAGATGACGGCCCCCGGCCGCTGTCCCCGGAGGAGGCGGCCGCCCTGCGCGTCCCCCTGTCCGGACGCCGCGCGGACGGCGGGGCGTCCGCGCGCGTCCTGCCGCCCGACCTGCGCCAGTCCGTGGCCTGGGTCCTGGCCCTGCGCGCGCTCCGGCACGACCTGGAGGCCGAGGCAGCGCTGCGCCTGTCGCGCGCGGCGGCGGCGGGCGGCGGCGGCGGCGGCGGCCACGCGGGCGGCGGCGACGACGCCACGAGCGCCGGCGGCCCGAAACACTCCCATCCCTCCCCCTCCTCTGCTCCCCTGGTGCGCGACGTCCGCCTGCGCCTCGCCGTGCACTCGACGCAGGCGCGCTTGGCCCTCGCCCCGGCCTGGCGCGCGGCCTACAGCCACGGCGAGGCGCACACGCCGGGCCGCGGGGAACTGGTGCCGCAGGCGTTTGAGGCGCTGGTCTCGGCGCTTCGGCTCGGCCTCCCGCCGCCGCCGCCGGCCGCCGCCGCCGCCGCCCCCCCCGCTTCTTCTCCTCCCTCTTCTTCGTCTTCTTCCTCTTCTTCTTCTTCTGGTTCTTCTTCTGCTCCTCCTTTTTCTTCCGTCTGCTTGGAGCGCATGTTCCTGCGCGAGGCGGGCGCGGCGCTCGGGCCGGCGCGGGAGGGCGGCGACGGGGCGGCGGGCCCCTACTCGGCCGAGGCGGCCTCGGCGGCGGCGGCGGCCTCGGCGGCGGCGGGGGCGGCGCCGTGGTTGTCGTCAGCGCCGGCGGCCTCGGCGTCGTCCGCAGCGTCGGCGGCGACGAGGAGGGGCGTCGGCACGCCTCCCCCGCTCGCGGCCGTCTCCCCGTACGCATTTGGCCTGCGTCCCGCCCTGGGCCCGGGCGCGGCCGCCAGCCCGCACCTCCTCGCGCTCCCGCCCTTTTCCCAGAGCGCCGCCCGCGCCCGCGCCCGTGCCCGAGCGTCGGGCGCGCGGCCGCCGCCGCCGCCGCCGCCGCCGCCGCCGCGCGTCGTCGCCGAGATGCACCCCTCCGCCGCCAAGGCGCGCGCCGCCGCCGCCGCCGTCGCGGGCGGCGCCGCCCTGGCCGCCGCGGCCGCCGGGCAGGCCCTGGGCCTGTGGGCCTGTGGGCCTGCGGGCGGGCTCGAGGCGTGGGGATTGGTCGACGCCGCCTTTTTTGCCTTTTTGGCGGCGGCGGCGGCGCACACGGCCGCGCGGCGCGTGCCGCAGTTGGCGCGCAACGGCTACGCCCGTGCCCAGGCCGACGCGGAGCGCCTGTTCCACCGGGCGTACGACCGCCGGCAGACGGAGCTGCTGCTGCGGCGCGCGGCCGGGGCTGGCGCGGCGCCGCCCGGCGCCGACGGCCATGGGGCGGCGGCGGCCTCGGCGGCGGCGGGCGGCGGCGACGACAGGGCCGGCGCGCCGCCCTCGGCCGCCGCCGCCGCCGCCGCCGCCGCCGCCCTGCACACCGGCGCGCCCGACACCCTCATGCTGTGGCTGTGGGCGGACGAGGACTGGCGCAAGTGGGAGGCCGAGGCGCCCTGGGAGTGGCGGCCGGAGGAGCGCGGCCCCTGGGCGGACGAGTGCCGGCGCGAGCAGTGGCGGCGGGAGGGCGAGCGCCGCTCGGCGCTGCGGCGCGCCGCCGAGGCCGCGCGGGCCCTGGAAAAGGCGCGGCGCCTGGGCTTCTCGGCCGCGTTCGAGGGCGACCCGCGCTGGCAGGACGCTGGGGGCGAGCGGGGGGCGTGGGAGGATGAGGACAGTCCCGCCTTTGGCGGCGGCGGCGGCGAGGGGCCCCGCCAACCCCACCACCACACGCACCGCGCGGGCCACTTTTCGCACGGCCACGGCCGCTCCCCGCCGCGCCGCCGCGTCCGCGGCGACTTCTTGGGCTACTATCGCCTGCTGGGCCTGGACCCCGCGGCACTGTCAGCGTCGGCGTCGGCGTCCTGGAGCGGCGGCGGCCACGGCGGCGGCCGCGGCGGCCACGGCGGCGGCGGCCGCGGCGGCCACGGCGGCGGCGGCGGCGGCGGGTCTACCCCGCCCGAGGCGGTGGCGGTGCTGATCCGCGCGGCGTACGCGCGGGCGGCGCTCCGGATCCACCCTGACACGGCGGTGGGGCCGAGCGCTGCTGCCGGCGGTGGTGGCGGCGGCGGCCTAGGAGGAGGAGGGGCGGGAGGGGCCACGGCGGCGGCAGAGGCGGCGGCGGCGGCGCAGGCGGCGGCCGACGAGGACGAGCGGCGGCGCGCGGCCGAGCGCTTCCGGCGGCTTCAGGTGGCGTACGAGACGCTGCGGGACCCGGAGCGCCGCGCCGCGTACGACCGGGGGCAGCTGCTGTCGGCCGGCGGGCCGTCTTGAGGCGAGGGGGGGGGGGTAATGGCGTTTTTCGTTTTTGGCAACACTGGGGCTTTGGGGTGGGGGTGGGGTCGGCGCGGGCAACGCCGCGGGCGGGGGGGGCGACGGCGAGGGGCGTGCTGGCGGCGGGCGGCAGGCGCGACCTCGCAACGAGGTCCTCGTTCGCCCTCTTCTCTTCTTCCCCCCGCCTACCCCCCGCCTGCGCCCTCTCCACAGTTCTCTTGTGCAATTCAACCCCGTCTTTGCCCTCTCCTTGCCCGGCCGCCGCGAGCGGAAAGAGACAACGCAAAGAAAGAGAGACAGCGACTGAGTCCAACGAAAAATGAAATTTAGTCCTGTGCGCCCTCCTCCTCTCCGCACTCGAGAGGGCCCTGTCGCCGCGCCCGAGTCCCGCGGCAAGCAGACTTGAGGCGCAATCTTCGCGCGGAGCGGGCGCCCAGGCCGCCCGGGCCGCCCTCGCGGGAATTCGCGGAAAAAGCACACGGGGCGGGGCGACGCACAGAGGCCTAGCGTGAGGGGGGAGCGGCGGACTGGGCGCGCGGCAGATGCCGGACACCCGAAGGATGCCGACCGTTCGGACCCGGCGGAAGGAGGAGGCGCACGACGGAAGAGAGGCGATGGCGATGGCGGCGGCGCGCGACGGCGCGAAGAAGCCGCCGCCGGCGGTTCAGCAACCCTCGCCCGAACCGATTGCGGCGGCGGCGGGAGCGGCGGCGGCGGCGGCGGCGGCGGCGGCGGCGGCGGCGGCGGCGGCGGCGGCGGCGGCCGTCGAACACGAGCCCTGCCGAAAGCGCACGGGCGGCGGCGGCAACGGCCTGGCGCGCCTGCTCGCGGCCGCGTTCTCCGGCGGCAGCGACGCGCCGTCCACGGGCCCCTCGCCGCGCATCGGCGCCGCCTACGACGACGAGGGGGCGGGCGGCGGCAGCGGCGCCGGCACGGGCGGCGGCAGCGGCAGCAGCGCCGGCCGGGGCGGCGGCAGCACGCCGCCCCTGTCCAGCGGTCCCGACGGCCACCAACGGCAGCAGCACCTTCCGCAGCGCCGGGCTCCCGCCGGCTCTTCGCCCCTCGGCGGCGGCGACGGCGGCGGCGACGGCGGCGCGAGCAGCGACGCCGCCCGCGCCGTCGGGGGGACGCCGCCGCCGCCGCCGCCGAAGCGACCCGCGTTTTGGCGCCTCGGCGCGCCGCAGGAGGGGCGCGGCGCGCGCGTCGAGCTGCACGGCGCGGGCCCATCGGGCGGCGTGCAGGGTCCCCACGGCCCTTGGGGCGAGCGCGGGGCGCCCGGCGGCCTGCGGCCTGCCAGCCTGGACTACTTCCCGCGGACTGGGGTCCGGACCTACACCGACGGCGTCGAGGGACCCTCTGCGCGCGCAGGCCACGGCGACGCGCTCACCCCGCTCGGCCGCGCGGTGGCCGTGGCCACGCTCCTCGCCTACGTGGGCCTGGGGCACTGCCTCCTGGCGCTCATGTTCGCCGCGGCGTGGACGCGCGGCGCCTGGCCTCTACTGGCGCTGTCGCTCGCGTTGGGCTCGCTGTGCCTGCCCGCCGGCCCTTTGTACCTGCGGCCGCTGCACCTGGGCGCGCTGATGCGCTGCTGGCGCCGCTACTTCCGCTTCTCCTACGCCTTCGAGGCGCGCCTCGACGCCTCCCGCCCCTACGTGGTGGCGCAGTTCCCGCACGGCGCCTTCCCGCTCGGGCAGATTGTCGGCGGGTCCTTCATGGCGTGCGAGTTCGAGCAGCACACGCTCCTGGGTCTGGCGGCCTCGGCCGTTTTTTTGGTGCCGGGTTGGCGGCACGTCAACTCGTGGTTCGGCGCGCTGCCGGCCACGTCGCACAACTTCCGGCGCCTGCTGCGGCGGTGCGTGCGCGCGGCGCGCGGCGAGCGGCTGGCCGAGGAGCCGCGGCTCGAGGCGGCGGCGGTCGTGGCCGGCGCGCTGGCCGCGTCTCGCGCGGCGTCGGCGACGGCGAGCCGGCTGGCGTCACCGGCGGCGTCGCCGGCGAGGGCCGGGTCGCGGCTCGGGACCGGGGGGGTCGCGGAGGACGAAGCCGCGGCGGGCGAGGGCGCCATGGCGGCGGCGGCGGCGGAGGCGGCGGCGGCGGCGGCGGCAGCGACGGCAACACGAGACGCGGCCGGCGGCGGCGGCGGCGGCGGCGGGGGCGGCGGCAGCAGCGTCGGCGGCGCCACCACGCCCGCCACCCCCAGCCCCACCAAGCACCGCCGCTCCCCCTCGCCCCTCGGCCGCGGGCGCCCGGGCGGCCCGCTCGCCGGCCGCCCCACCTCTGCGCCCCTCGTCGGCAGCGGCGGCGGCGGCGGCGGCGCGTTTGCCTCGCCCCACGCCGCCCGCCCCGCGCTGCTGGCGTCGCTGCTCGCGCCGCTCGAGCGGGGGCAGGTCGCGGGTTCGCTGCTGGCGGCGGCGGCGGCGGGCGGCGCCAGCCCCCTGCCGCGCCTCGAGGCGACCATCTCGGCCCCCCCCGCGCGCACCGCCGACGTCGAGCGCGAGATCATGCTCGCGCGCCTGCGGCGCGCGGACAGCATCCTCTCGGACCCGGGCGGCGGCGGGGGGGGGGCGGGGGCGAGGGGGGGGGCGGGCGGCGGCGGCGGCGGCGGGCGCGGCCTGAGCGAGGACGAGGACGAGAGCCTGCTCGACGGCAGCGGCGGCGGCAGCGGCAGCGGCGTCGGCAGCCCGGTGGGCAGCCGCGCGGGGAGCGGCGAGCTGTCGTCCGACCCGAGCGTGATCCTCGTGGGCGGCGGCGGCGGCGGCAGCGGCGGCGGCATCAGCCCGGGCCAGGGCGCGCCGCCGGCCTTGCTCGAGGAGGAGGAGGGGGAGGAAGGGGAGCAAGCGGCGGCGCTCTCGCCGCGCCCGCTCGCGGCGGCGGCCGCGCCGCAGCCCGGGCTGCGGCAGCGCAAGAACGCGGCCAAGGCCCCCCGCCCGTCCTCCTCCGACGGCCCGACAGGCGACCCCCGCCCCGCCAGCGCCCCCGGAGCAGCAGCGGCGGCCGCCGCCGCCCTGGGCCGCGCCGCCTCTGCCGGCCGCGCCGGCGCCGGCGCCGGCGGCTCGCGCCCGCCGACCGGCAGCGGCCACGGCCACGCCCCCCACCACGCCCACGCCCACCACCACCCCGCCCCCGTGCCCGCAAACCTGCTCCCGCCCTTCACCCAGCACCCCGAGGACGAGGAGGAGGACCAAGGCGGCGGCGGCGGCGGCGGCGGCGGCGGCGGCGGCGGCGGCGGCGGCGGCACCGCCGGGACCGCCCGCCCTGCCGCCTACCCCAAGTACCGGCACCCGGGCACCAGCGTGGCCGTGATGGTCGGCGGCATCGCCGAGATGTTCATGCTGCGCGCCGACGCCGAGGTCATCAAGCTGAGGTCGCGGAAGGGGTTTGTGCGGCTCGCCCTCGAGCACGGGACCGACATCCTCCCAACTTATCTGTTTGGCAACTCGGCCATCCTCGATTTTGGCCCCCAGTGGCTCCAGCGCGCGTCCAGGAGGTGGCGCGCGTCCTTTGGCCTGATGTACGGACCCTGGGGACTGCCGCTGCCGCGCCGCGTCCCTATTTTCATGGCGGTGGGCGCGCCCGTGCGGTGCGGGCCCGCGCTGCCGCCGACCGACGCGTCGTTCGATCGCAGGGTGGACGAGGTGCACGCGGCCGTGTGCGCGGAGGTCGCGCGGGTGTACTACCGGTGGCGGGCGGACTACGGGTGGGCGGACAAGCCGCTGATCATCGCCTGAAGCGGGCGCGACAAGAGAGAGACAAACGGGGCCTGGTGGTTTTTCCCCGTCAGTCTTTCGCTTTTTCTCTCGCTTCATTTTCGTCTCTCGGGCGTTTTTCGGGCCGTCGGTTTTTTTTTTCTCCTGTCCTCCGCCGCCGCGCGCCCCTTCCCCCCCCCCCCTCGTCCCTCTGTGCCGCGCGCTCACTCCGAGCAGCAGCAACAAAACCCGTCTCTCCCATCTGCGCGCGCCCCCTCCACCTCCTCCCCTTCTTCTCTCCTTCCTCTTGCCCTGTCTCTGCCGCCCCCTTCGAAAGAGGCAAGCGGCCGACGCGCAGAAAAAAAGAAAAAGACAGAAAGAAGAAGAAAAAAGAAAAAAAGAAAAAAAGAAAAAAAAGCGGCCCCGGGTTTCTCCCGCCCCTCGGGAGGACCGGGTGTCCGCAGGGTTACGCGCCCCCGCGATCGAGCCCGGCACAGAGCGCCGAGAAAGCAGCAAGAGCTGCAGCAGCTATTAGCAGGAACCGCCGCGCGCGCGCTCGTTCTTGTTGTGTCTCCTCCCCCTCGCGCCAAAAGAGCCAAGCGGGGAGAGAAGAGAAACAAAAAATGCGCGCAGCGCCGCGCGCGCCGGCACAGATCCCCCGAGGAAAAACAGAAACGCACAAGGGCGCCCCCCCCCACCGTCTCGGCGCCGCCGCCCCCTTTGACACCCTCTGACGCGTATCTGACCTGAACGAAGGGGCAGCGGCCCCGCGGCATTCGCCGGGGAGATGGGACAGACACAAATCTCCTTTTTTTTTACGGCCGCCGCCGGGCCCCCCCCTCTCCTCCCCAACGACGACGACGAGGGGCGCACGCCTCCCCCTCTCCTCTCGCCCTCTCTCTTGTTTGTCCGCTCGCAGAAAGGGGCCCTTCTCCCTCTCCCTCGCCCATCTTGCCGCGAGCGCCCCGCCCGGCCACCGAGACGACGAGAGAGAGAATGACAGTGCTCTCGGCAGCGCCCCCCCCCCTTTTTCTCCAAAAAATCAAACGCACCGCCCCCCGGCACGCCGCCTTGCGTGCGACGCTATGTCCAAAACCTCCGAAAAAGCACTCGCACACACACACATGCCTCCACAAACACAACAAACCGCGCGTGCGCGCCACCACCATGCAGTCCGACAGCAACACTGCTTTTTTGTCCCTGAACCCAACGCTTGAACGCTAGAAAAACAAAGAATACAAGCGACGTGTGTAAAGAAGAGCCGCCACACCATTTTTTTCACGTTCGTTGGTGCTCGTGAAAACCGCGTCCGGTCGAGGTTCATGACACCACTCATTTCCAACGTGTGTCTTGAGTGCTCAAGACGGACCGTATGCGAAGGTGTGTGTCGTGTTCTCTTTGCAACGAGCGAGGCGGCTGCTGGCGAGAGGGAGAGAGCGAGCCGCGAGCGCGCGCGGGGCCTCGATCGTCGCCGCCGCCGCCGCCTCTGCAAATCTATTTTCCGGGCGCGCCCGGCGAGGCGTCCTGCACCCGGCCCTCCCGAATCTTTCACGTTGACCTTGCCCTCCGACAGGCCCGTCGATTGTCGTACGCAGAGGGGGCCAGGCGGGGTTGCACGCCGGCACTCGGCTGAAAAGGCATGCGTCGGCGGGCGCGCGTCGGCGGCGAGGCCGGGCAGACGCGCGAGAGGTCCGCTTGGCCCCCCCCCCCCCCCCCCCCCCCCCCCCCCCCCCCCCCTCTCCCCCCTCCCCTCCCCTCTCAACCACCCTTTTGCCCCATCACGGCGTGCCGTTACTCCTCTAGCTGCCAAGCCGGCGCCTCTAGCAACCAAATAATGACACAGGCCTCTGGCCCAAGGCCAGTCGCTTCTCATTTCGCGCTCTCCCGCGCGCTCGGCCCTGCGATTCGACGAGGGCGCGCGCGATTAACGACAGCCCTCTCCTCTCTCTGCAACACACCCAGCCAGGGGCAAGCAGCACGCTCCGAAACGTGCTGGACTCGGCTCCCGTTCCCGAGCAGCCTCGATGGCAGGCCGAGCGGGAGACCATGGGTTCAAACGGTCCACCCGCACTTCATTCTCGCGACAGAACGGGCGGCGCGCGTGCCGCGCGCCGCCAATCGGACCTCAAAGTCTGCGATTGGACCCTCGCGGTTTCCACGCCCCGCCCAGACT
>Ga0209390_10003782_pt1 | contig 23863 bp, 24 predicted proteins | sample BON01_FD_187212 | JGI IMG/M metagenome (GOLD analysis project Ga0209390, IMG submission 187212) | Freshwater microbial communities from Lake Bonney liftoff mats and glacier meltwater in Antarctica - BON-01 (SPAdes) (version 2) | ecosystem: Environmental > Aquatic > Freshwater > Ice > Glacier... | reverse complement strand
AAAAGCGGTTTCAATGTTGGGCTTACTGGAGGCTAATGCCCTACAAATGGCAACTCATTTACACCCCGGGTCGCACCTCCTGCGTCGGCTTACCCAGGGCTACCAAGATTGCACCCCACCGGGGTGCTGCATTGGATATTGTCATCTGGATTTCTGCGTTTTTAAAATGTTAATTCTCGGAGTGACGATCTAAAACGTCACTGCGAACCCTTTTTTGGGTAGGTGCTGGCGTGGGAAAGGGTGTGGCAGTCTTTCCGTAATAAGAGATTCCTTCGGCTTTCTTCACACAATGCTTCCCCTAAGCCTCGGAATGACGATTGCTTTATGAATAACATATAATTAAACAATCCATATCGTCACTGCGAACCCTTTTTGGGCAGGTCCAAGCGGTAGGAAAGGGTGTGGCAGTCTCTTTGTTATAGAGATTCCTTCGGCTTTCTCCACGCAATGCCATCGCTAAGCCTACCGATACAGATGTTAAAACGCTCGGGTAAGGGGCCACTGGCATTAGCGAAAAGCGGTTTCAATGTTGAGCTTACTGGAGGCTAATGCCCTACAAATGCCAACTCATTTACACCCCGGGTCGCACCTCCTGCGTCGGCTTACCCAGGGCTACCAAGATTGCACCCCACCGGGGTGCTGCATTGGATATTGTCATCTGGATTTCTACGTTTTTAAAATGTTAATTCTCGCAGTGACGGATTGTAGTTAAAACATAAAAAGCTACAAATTATCCGAAACGGAAAACCAATAGCTTATCAATTATGGGGTAGTTAACTTTTATATCGAACTTTCTATTTTTCTTTAAATGATTCAAAAGTTTTCTTTAGCCCTTTCTCACCACTTAGTGGCAATGAACTGCCCAACTGCGCCAGTAATTTTTGGTTACTTACTTTATAACTTTCAGTCAATTTCTGCAACCTTTCAGATGTAAGTGGCAAATGAAGCTTATCCCCTACTTTTGCACAAGCAGAAATTAGAGAAGTTGGTATGGCCCATAGTCTTGCTTTCTTGTTAAGGGAAGCTGCCATCAAGCGAATCAATTGATTGGTAGAAAATGTTCCATCATCTGCTACCTGATAAATTCCTGAAGGAATGTCTTTTTTTAACAATTGAAGCATCACCCAACAAAGGTTATCCACCGACAAGAAGGAACGTTGGTTGTCAAAAGCTGCCAATGGAAAAGGCCATCCTTTTTTTGCAAAAGCAAAAAGTAAATTCAGGTTCCCCTTATTTCCAGGACCATGGATCATGCAAGGGCGAAGGATATATACCTGTTTGTCGGCAGGCAGGTTTGCGAGGATGTATTCCTCAGCTTGAAGTTTAGATTTACCATAGGGAGTAACAGGATCACATGCTGTTTCTTCTGTGAGCCAACCATCCACGGCATCTGCGCATGCTTTAACAGAACTGATATAAATAAAACTTTTGGACTCGGTATCCGCCAGAAATCGATTAAAAAGCTTTTTGGTAAGTTCAAAATTCACCTCAAAATAGGCCCGGTCTTCGGCGGTCTTTTTCAGGTCATGGGCCTTGCCTGCCAGGTGGATATAATGGGTAAAGGTTTTAGACGTATCTTTCCAGAATTCAGGATATCCCAGTCCTTTTCCTTTGGTCAACTTTTCAGGTTGGGTACTTAATGCCGTCCATTCGGGGGAGTTTAGCGATTTGATAAGGTTTTGGCCAACAAAGCCGGAGGAGCCGGTGATTAGGAGCATTTTTTTATTTGGGTATGGGGTGATTTTGTGATTTGGTGATGGAGTGATGGTGTGATGGAGTGATGGGTGATGAGGGATCATTTAACCTTTAACATTTAACCATTAACCTTTAACCATTCATTTAGCTGGGGATTTAGGATTTAATTGTGATCGGTGATGGGGTGATTTTGTGATTTGGTGATTTTGTGATTTAGTGATTTTGTGATTTGGTGATTTTGTGATGGGGTGATTTTGTGATGGGGTGATGGGTGATGAGGGATCATTTAACCTTTAACATTTAACCATTAACCTTTAACCATTCATTTAGCTGGGGATTTAGGATTTAATTGTGATCGGTGATGGGGTGATTTTGAAAAAGAAATTGTTTTGCATAGATGAGATTTTAACCTATTTTATACAGTTTTCTTTGTCCTTCGTGGCTACTTTGTTTTCTTTGTAGTTCACCCTTTATCTCGCTATTCTGCATTTACATTACCGAACTCAGATAAAAAGGGTACGTAACCCTGGTCTATTTGGTTCGAAAACGTAACTAGCGTATTTAATTTTCTGACTGGTCTGGAAGTTAAATCAGGTGTATAGAAATTTAATTCGTCTTAAGCTGAAACAATAGAATCAATTTGTCATTCACCTCCGCTATTTCCTCATTGGTAATATTTCCAAGTTTTCCTATTGCCAATGATTTATCAATTGTCGCAATTTTTCCGACCCTTACAAGAGAACGTTTTTTGAGTTCATTTATAAAATTGGCTTGCAATAATAAATCTGTCGATTCGTGCCATTGAAGTTGTAGAGATAACGCTTACTGTAACGTCTAAATCTCCCGTAACAAGAACTAACGCTGGACGCTTTTTACTACCTGTCAGATCAGTGAATGGAAAAGGAATAAGGATTATGTCTCCCTTTCGCATCAATACTTCTCCTTAAGATCACCCTCATCATATAGATCTTCTTCATCCAGCAGAAAAGCAAAGCTGTCAGATTTACAGATGATGGTTTCTATTCCTTTTTGAAGGATTTGTTCTTCATGCTTTTTGAATACAAAGTCCGCAAAGTCCGCAATTTCTTTTACTCTATCCTCAGGTAGTCTTTCCAACGTTTCAAGGGTGCTATTGATCAATTCCTTTTTTGACATGTCTTTATCCTTTCTAGAAATATACGGTTTTTCCATATTTAGTTTTCAGTACACGTAAACTATTTGATGATTTGTCGTTTGGAGTTAAGAATTATTCGAAAGTTGGCTACTACCCGCTGTTTGGTATCTGCAGGTGGATATAATGGGTAAAATAGTTAGAAGTATCCTTCCATTTTGATGCAAAAACCAACAAACCATCAATCCAATAAACCAATTGATCTATCAATCCACCGACAAATCGACCTTTTGATTTTGCTGGCGGAAGTTGGCTATTGGCGGTTAGCTGATCGGCATTCTATCGTTATGGCTACTTAAATAAAAACTGGGGTCAATTATTCCTGCTTATTTTTTTTGGATTTAAACGGGGATCAAAGACATCTAGGATTTTTATGGAAAGGGTATCTTCTTCAACTCGATAGATAAGTTTGTAATTTTTATAAACCAAATAGCGGTATTTATTGCCTAACCTTCTCGACGCTTCCTCACATTGTCCCATAAAGGGATTTTGTGTTAAAGGATTAGCAGCAAGTATTATTGAGCTAACCAGGTTCGTGGCGGTATTTGAACTTGCTTCGAAATAATAATATTAATAAATAGCATCCAACTGTTGTTCGGCAAATTCAGACCAAATTAGAGTGTAGGAATTCAATTATATTTTTTCACCAATTCTTCACTGGTTTTAAATTTTCCTGCCGAAAAATCTGCTTCAGACCGCAAAATTCTGGCTACCAGTTCCTCTTCACTGAATGGGTTATGAGCACCGACAAAATTAACCTCAAGCTGTTTTTTTAGTAGATCCTCGAGTTCGGAAATGGCTTCTTCGGTGGTCAATTTTAAAAAATCACGAATAAAATCAATCTTTCTTCTTGTTAGTTCCATGGTATCTTACATTTCTATAAATCTACGACATCCCATGCATTTATTCAATTCCATTTTCTTCAAATCATTAATGAGGATTGTTGACAAACCCATCAACCAATAGACCCATCAACTATTTAAATATAAACTCAAAAGGCTTAAACAGGTATTTCGAATAGATCACCGCATAATTGGTATATACCCCATTTTCCCTGCAGGCGCGGTAGATTTCTTGATTGAGGGTGATCAGACTTTTAATGCCCTTTTTGGCAAACGCATGGAGCAAATTCAAATCCCCCTTATTGCCTACTCCATGAATCATGCAGGGACGTAGGATTTAGACGTTTCTGCCCTCGGGCAGATTAGCCATCAAGTATTCCTCTGCCTTTCGCTTGGATTGCCCATAAGCGGTAACGGGATTGCACGCTGTTTCTTCCATAAGCCAGCCATCCACCGTATCCCTACGGGACTTCACCGAACTGATAAAAATAAAACTTTTGGACTCGGTATCCGCCAAAAGTCGATTAATCAGCTTTTTGTTAAATTGAAATTCACCTCAAAATAGGCCTGATCCTCACTTGTTTTTTTTAAGTCATGCGCTTTTCCTCCTAGATGTACATAATGAGTGGCTGAAGTGGTGGAATCAGCAAAGAAATTGTCATATTCCATCACTTCAGGCTTTCCAATTCCTGAAGTTCTGCTTAGTGCTATTATATCGTAAATACCTTCTGACTTTAGGAATTTATAGAGGTTTTGACCAACAAAACCTGACACGCCTGTTATTAATAATTTCATGGTTCTATTTCTCTTTAAAAATCCCAATTAGTTTATCCAATAACACTTCTCTTTCAAAATTTTCCTCAAAATATTTTCTAGCGTTAATACTCATTTCTTGTCGTTTCTGAGGGGAAAGAGAATACAATTCCAATATGATATCAGCTAAGGCCTTAGGGTTACTTGCTGTTGCTACAAGCCCGGCATTTGCCTTCAAAATAACTTTTGCTCCTTCCCCATCTAAAGCACCAATGATTGGCCTACCACAGGCCAAATAGGATTGAACTTTGGAAGGAATAGTCAAAGAAAATATTTTGCTTTTCTTTAAACTTACCAACAAAGCATCTCCAATTGCAAAAAAATCTGGCATACTATCCACTGGAAAAGCACCAAGTAGATGAAAATTACTATTTAAACCATACTCGTCAACTTTTTGCGCGACAAAATCTTTTTTCCTACCATTCCCTAAAATCACGAAATGAATATCTGAATTTTTCTCTTTAACAATTCTTGCAGCTTCAATTATGCTTTCAAAATCTTGAGCTTCCCCAATATTTCCGGCAAACATCACACAAAACGGAACCTTAGGAACGAGCTTAACAATTTCTTCTTTTGGACGAACTATATTATAGAATGATTCCGTAGAATTGGGATAATAAATAATTTTATCGTTCTCTACTCCCTGGTCAAGAATGTATTGACGAAACCCCTCTGATTGGATAAGAATTTTTTTGGAATTACGGTATATCCATCTTGTAACCTTATCAAGCTGTTTTAAAACAAAACGATTATTTAATTGACCAGCTGCAGAAACACTTTCAGGCCACAAATCCTGGACCCAAAAATATATAGGTATTTTAAGTCTTTTACTGAGGATAACAGCAGGAATTCCAACTGTTATGGGTGAAGGCTCATATACGAATATCAAATCGTATTTCTCATTAAGAAATAGAGACCTAAGGGAAGCTAAAAGAGCAAAGGATAAATAATTAGTCATGAGCTTGATACCCGATCCATTTCCTCTTGTAACCAAAGGGCTACGATGTATTTTTATTCCTTGCCAATTCTCTTCTCTTTTATTAAAAAAACTATACCCAGGATAGAAGTTTCCACCCGGATAATTTGGCTTGCCTGTAAGTACATGAACCTCATTTCCTCTTTCCTTAAGACCTACAGCCAAATCATTTATTCGGAAATTCTCAGGCCAGAAATATTGAGTTATTAATAATATTTTCAAATTTCACTGTAATTTTGCTGGTATAAACTTTTATTCTCATCCATATATTTTTTCATTTCTAAGATCATATTTTTATAGGATGGAACCTCATAGACAAAATCATTTCTGGTATCAATTAAGCTTTTGTCTACTTTATAAGAATCATTTGAACTAATTTTTATTTCATCATTTTTGAAAATTAAATTAAAAAGATTCAAAAGATCAAATTTAGAAATTTTGGTTCCGTTTACTAAATGATACAATCCGGTTAAATTTTGATCTAATGCTGCATCGATTGCTTTAGCCAACTCCAAAGTTGTTACACCAGTCCAAAAAGCATATCTGTAACCTGAAATATCATTCTTTTGCCCCATGAACCAATGGAAAAGCCCTATACCCCCTATGTTGAGTTCCGGACCAATAATGGAAGTCCTAAAAGTTAAATCCTTTTCATTAATCACCTCTCCGAGTGCTTTAGATTGAGCGTAATAACCAATACCATTTTTAAAGCTTTGTTCGGTATAACCTCCTTCTTTCCCTGAAAAAACACAATCCGTACTTATGTGTACCAATTTAAAATCACACTTCTTGCCCATTGAAGAAAGCCAATGTGGAAAATAACTATTGAACCAAACTGCTTTTTCTGGATTATCTTCTGCATCTCGGTTCAAAATCCCTATACAATTAATTACATAATCAAATTTATTGGAAATTAAAATATCTCCAAGTCCATCAATATCATATATATCCAAATCAAAACTATTGTCCTTTGTTTGGAAATTCCTGGCCATTTTCCATACGGAATATTTACCAAGAGACTCTAAATAATGGGAGACAACATGACCTGCCATTCCCTTTGCCCCAATAACTAATATCTTTTTCATTTTTTTCTTATTTTATTTATCCCAAATTACGCGATTAACGATTGAGGTATAACTTTGAATTATTTTTACCACCCTTTCTGAAGTATTAGATACATTGTATTCAACAGGCAAACTAGTATCATCACTTACAGGAAGCTTTGAGGAAATTTCAATACTGTTCAACATCTGATCTTCACTTATTCCTCCTAAAACAATAGTACCCGCATCAATGGCTTCAGGGCGTTCTGTACTCGTACGGATACTAACAGCTGGAAAACCCATCATAGCAGATTCTTCGCTAATGGTTCCACTATCAGACAATACGATAAAAGCATTTTGTTGTAGTTTGACGTAATCAAAAAAACCTAAAGGAGGAATGTTACTAATCAAAGGGTGAAAGGTAATGTTGTTGTTCTCGATCCGCTTTTTAGTCCTGGGGTGTGTAGAGAATATAATTGGGAACTGATATTTTTCTGCGACAGCATTTAATCCTTTTACTAAAAGCTCAAAATGATTTTTTAAATCAATATTCTCCTCTCTATGGGCACTTACAACTAAATATTTACCTTTTTTCAAGTTTAGCCGTTCCACCACATCACTGCTTTTGATTTTATCCCCATATTTATTTAGAACTTCTCTTAAAGGAGATCCCGTAACAAATACATGGTCTTTTCTAAATCCTTCACTTAGCAGATATCTCCTGCTATGCTCGGTGTAACTTAAATTAATATCACTTATATGGTCTGAGATCTTTCTATTTATTTCCTCCGGAACGTTTTGATCAAAACACCTATTACCGGCCTCCATATGGAAAATAGGGATTTTCAAACGTTTGGCAGCAATCGTACAGAGAACACTGTTCGTGTCGCCCAGAACCAGAAGTGCATCGGGCTTTTCTAAGGATAGTACTTCGTATGATTTAGAAATAACGTTACCTATCGTTTCTCCTAAATGCTTCCCTGCAACATTTAAGAAATGATCTGGCTGTCTTAATTCCAAATCTTCAAAAAATATCTCGTTAAGTGTGTAGTCGTAATTTTGCCCGGTATGCACCAGGACATGTTCAAAAAACTCATCACATTTCTTTATACATTCTGCTAATCTGATAATTTCTGGCCGAGTTCCTAAAACAGTAACTACTTTTAATTTACGCATCGCTTTTTAATTTTATTTGTTGCTTATCTACCAATTGTACCAAAGGTTTTTGTCAAACCTAAAATCATCATTAATAGATTCCTCCATGGTGACATCGGAAAAAACCATCAATTTAGAATCGGACACAGTAGCTTGAAAACCATTTACATACCCTCCTGGAATAAATAAAATTTTAGGGTCAGAAACATGAAGGTGAAATTCCAAAGGTGAATCTGCTGGAGTTGCCTGATCCCAATCGGCTATTTTAACTGTAATGATTTTAAATGAGCCTGAGCAAACATAGAACCATTTCTTTTCCACTTTATGCCCCTGCCAGGCCCTGATAATTTCTGTAGAAGGGTGGGAAATATTATAAAATCTTTTGATCATGGAGAAATCAAAACCGTTAACAAAGGAAATGCTACCTCGCTCATCTGTATGAATACCGCCACTAATAATCTGAGGTTCTATCATCATAGCTTATCCTTCATATTGATCCAAATCCGTTTCGCCTAAGGCTTCCCTTCTAATTAACGGCAATTTGGACAATAATTTTTTCATTCCATTTACATCCAATTGTTCTGTATTGTGAGAATGATAATCTTCAACTTTAGAAATGTCCATTTCTCCTTCAAAGAAATATTGATTGTAATTAAGATCCCTGTTATCCGCTGGAATTCGATAAAAATCACCCATATCTTTCGCTTTTAACATCTCTTCACGTGTACACAAAGTTTCAAATAATTTTTCACCATGTCGTGTACCAATGATCCTTATTTCATTGTTTGCGTTATTTAATTCCAAAAGTGCCTGAGCCAAATCACCAATTGTTCCCGCAGGAGCCTTATTGACAAAAAGATCGCCCTGGTTACCATGCTCGAAGGCAAAAAGCACCAAATCAACAGCATCATCTAAAGACATCAGGAAACGCGTCATATTTGGATCAGTAATTGTAATCACGTCACCATTCTTAATCTGCTGCTGAAATAAAGGAATAACAGATCCCCTAGAGGCCATGACATTTCCATAGCGCGTCAAACAAACTGTTGTACCATTTTCAGGAATATTTCTTGAGGCAGCTATGGCTACTTTTTCCATTAAAGCTTTGGAAATACCCATTGCATTTATTGGATATGCTGCTTTGTCCGTACTTAAACAGATGATTTTCTCTACTTTATTGGCAATAGCGGCATCGATGGCATTTTGTGTACCAAATACATTGGTTTTAGTCGCCTCTATAGGGAAGAATTCACAGGAAGGAACTTGCTTAAGCGCTGCAGCATGAAACACATAATCAACCCCTCTCATGGCTCTTTCGATACTGTCATAATCTCTGACATCACCGATATAAAACTTTAATTTGGGATGATTTAAAGCCACCCGCATATCGTGTTGCTTTTTCTCATCACGAGAAAATATACGGATTTCACTAAAGTGGTCGGTGTTTAGAAAACGATTTAAAACGGCGTTTCCAAAGGAGCCCGTTCCTCCTGAGATTAAAAGAGTTTTATTCTTGAACATTATTATTAAATTTATGAAAACATGACAAAATGAAATCGAATGTTTCATTGGAAGTTTTATCCCAAGAATATTCTTTTACTTGTTTTTGATTATCAAAAATATATTGTTTTCTTATTTCTGGGTGATTTAACATGAATACAAGAGCTTTTTTTATAGATTCAATCGAATATGAATCAAAATAAAAACCTGAATTTTTAAGAAATTCTGGCATTGGTTGTGTTTGGCTACATGCAATAGCTGTACCTGAAGACATAGATTCTAACAAAATATTAGGCATATTTTCACAAGTGGAGGCATAAATTATTCCATCAATATTTTTATAGATATTTTGAATTTCTGAATAATCAATATGACCTTTCCAATTAACAAACTCACCTTTGGGATCAACTTGTTTTAAGGTTTTGGTTAATAATATCTCAGCTGGAGAAAATATAGAACCTCCCACCAAAACTAAAGCTATTGGATATCCCTCATCACGTAAATCTCCAATAGCTTTGATTACATTCCATTGATGTTTGTACATGTGAATAGTAGATACATATAAAAACTGAAAAGGATTTGTATAAGAATAATCCTCAATACTACGTTGATCCTTTGGTGAGTTAGAAAACTTAGTAGATATACCATGATGAATTAAAGAAATATTTTTAGAATTCAAATCAATTAATTTACTACCGAGTTCTCGAGCAATTTTAGAAATAAAAATAACACCAATAGAATTTTCGAAAGAACGTTTTTGTCGATAAAAGCTAAGTTTAAATTTAATTTTTTGAGACAAAGAATTAATCTCAGAAACTATTTTTTTATCGTACAAAAGCATATTCCGAGACATGCCAACAATTGGACGAAAAGAACCTATATAATCTCCGGTGATCGAAAACAATATATCACAATTCTTAAATAATAATTTATCAAAAATAAAAAACTGAAAAAAAATCCTTTTTAATAAACTGCCATTTAGATAAGGTGACCTAATTTTCACTAATGCTTCAAAATCATCTATTTGATTTAATACTTTGTCAGAGGAAAACACATATATCTTTAAAAAATTATTATTTTTTAAAGAAAAGTGTTTTAAAATTTCAACCAAATGAGTAGTTCCCCCTCCAAGACCTACATTTGTCGCATCAATTCCTAATGATCTCATAACCATAATAAAAGAAATAAATATATAGAATTAATCTATAAAAATCAAACAATGAATAATAATATTACAAAATAAATATAATTTCAATAACGCCTAGAAGAATAGCAAAAGTAAAGCCAAGAAAATTAGAACGTTTATCATTATTATAAATCCCATATGCTACTAATATGTAAAAAATAGGCATTACGGATGTTTTGTGTCTTGGCTGAATTGACATTTGACTAATCACAAATAATAAACCTATAAATATATAAATCAATTTTATAATGCGATAATCCTTATTTCTAAAGGCAAACAAAACTCCAGAAACAAAATTTTTAAAATAAACAACAGACACAATAGGCATGATAAAAGTAAACATAATACTTCTTATATTAAGAATACCATCAGTATAAAACTCTAACCTAAGGAATGGAAGCAAAAGAAAAAACAATAATCCAATAGGTAATTTGAGATAAATAGGTAGAGTATAAATTTTAAATATTATTGATTGACTATCTGCATTTTGAATATAGGATTCAACAAAATCTTGTCTCTCGAATCCAGAAACACCTTTGCTTAATAAGTAATCAACAATGATAGGTAGCCCAAAGAAAATTCCTATTAATATAGAACTTAAAATTAAGAAGTTTTTAATAGAATTACTAGATGAAAAAAGAGTTTTCAAATTAAAAATAGGAAGCATCGCAAGCAAAAGACCCGTACCCAAACGCAAATAAAGTAACATTAATAGTACAATAATATATTTACTTAATTCCTTTTCTATAAAATAAAAAATACCGCAAATTAATAAAAATGCTGTCCAACCATCTCTCATTAATATTAACCCATTAGATAATATAATTGGACAGAATGCGACAAGCCAGAAAGCTAAATAGCTAGTCTTGAAATTCAAATTCAACTGTCTACTTACTTTAAACGTAAAATAAGGAATGAATGCTATCCCTAAAAGATTTGGTACTATTATATCTAGAGGGTTCTCAATTTTAAACGGATATAGAAATCTTAAAAAATGAGAAAATGGATGATCCATATTACTATAGCCTCTCGCCATCCATGGAATTGTTTCAATATTATCAGAAATACTAGCATAAAACCGACTATCATCAGTACCCACTCCACCATACATACCAGTAAATCCAAACCATTCTGGCATAAGTGAAAACTGAACTATAAATAGTAAAAGGCATAAAAATAAAAAAAGCTGAAAAACTAAAAAATTATCTATGAGAAAATTATTATCAATAATAAAATAGCTTAATATAAAAAATAATAAAATAGTATAACTGAATGAAAAAAGACTATCAATATTTATAAAAATTATAGAAACTAAATTAAATAAAAAAAAACATAACAGTGTTATTAGTTTTTTCTTTTTACCTTTCAGAGAAAAATTATTTATCATTTAATCTAAAATAGAATTTGCAAGCTTAATAAGATCACCCTTCTGTTTTTTACTAATAATATCATATCTAGCTATGCCTTTAGCTTTTAAAGAAAGATAAAGATCATTATCATTTTCTATTCGAATTATTCTAGACTTTATTTCCAAAACAGAAAATGGATTAAACCCTAATGCCGCATCACCTACTATTTCTGGAATAGAAGTAATCATAGATGATAAAACTGGTGTCCCATACTTCATAGCTTCCAATGGAGGATATCCAAAACCCTCATTCAAAGTCGGATAAATAAGAGCAAAAGCATTTTTATATAAAATTTCCAATTCTTCCGTTTTAACATAATCTAATATGCAAAACCATTCTTTATTTTTTATTAACTTTGTAACTTTATTATTGGCGCCAACTAAAACCACCTTATTTTTTAATATCCCTTGATTAATTAATTCATCAAAAGCCTTAATTGCACGATATGAATTCTTTACCCATCGTTTTGTACTAACCATTAAGAAATATTTAGAAGGTTCAAGGTCATGAACACTATTAAAGAAATGGTTTTCAGAATTATTATCAATATTAACTCCAATCTTTTCAGGGCTATAATATACAATGATATTATCAGGATTTACATTGTATTCAGATAAAATAGCGCTTTTAGTATGATTTGATACGACTATAATTTTATTCCTAAGAATAGCCAAATTAACTACTTTACCTAGATCATATTTAAGATATTTTTTATAAATATTATAAAATAAAAATTTTAGTATATACTTTAACTTATTCTCTAAATAAAACTCATTAATGTCAGATGGAAGTTCAAGAGGTCTTAATCCATGGATAGTATAGATTACTTCAACGTCAACATTTACTAACTTCTCAAGATTAGAATTTGCCCCAAGGGGATCAAAAACTCTATCAATTTGAAATTTTTTAACAGCCAAATTTAGGTCAATTACTTCGTTGGCTATAAGTAATTGTGAATTTAAGTCATTTTTAATTTTCAATAACAAATCATTATCAATTTGATTTTCTGAATCACAATAGAAGAATAGCTTATTCGAAAAATTTGAGTTTAAAAATATAATAAAAGCTGAAACACTATTGCAATATTCATTTCCACCATGAAAAGGATAATTTGTGCTTTTGGCAGATGACTTAAGATTAATTAGTATATTCATTAAATAGTGGATTAAAAATACAAATACTGTCTATATATTCAAATAATTAAAAACTTTTCGTGAAAAATTAATATTAATTCCCCTACATTCTTCCAATAATCCAGAATAACTTATTGCTTTTTTTATAGATGAGTCTAAATTAGACAAATCAAAACATTGAACAGCTGGATATTTGAAACTTGACATCTTTGATGAATTAGGAACTACAACAACTTTCTTGTTTAACAGCATACCCCAATACATAGCATGGTAACTATTGGTAATTAATATCTCACAACTACCAATAAAACTGACCATTTTTTCAAAAGAATTAACATTTGAAATTGTGGGAAAGTCTAAGGCATTATTAGAAATTTTAATATATTCATGTTCAACAATTCCAATTTCTCTTTCCGTTTTAAATTTATTGTCAAATATTGAATTCATACAACTAACGCAAGGGACCCAATCTGTACCTTTGATACCGTAATCTCGTATTCCAATAACTTCAAAATCTTTAATTTGATGATAGAAAATTTTACTCGCTTCCAACGAAGGATTATTATGTCCAACTCCCCATGGCACTATTTTCTTACCTTTTTTTAATAACAAATTGAGCATCTCAATACTATGAGAAAATGACTCACGATCAAATAAACCACCACCACCTAAAACGATATCATTATTTCTAACCTTATTTACCCAAGTAAAAGAATTTAGAAAATTATATGATATATATTCAGTAATATCTAATTTATCATATAATGATAATTCTTTAAAATATAAATATGGAGCACTAAGAAGATCTCCGCAATTCTCGGTTTTTAGCTGATGAATATTGATGATACTATGCGATGAAATTTCAGACGAAGAAATTAATCTCCCAACAATTTTTTTTTCTAAAGAAGAAATTATATTATCCATTTTAAAATTTTTTTTCTTTTACAAACAATTATATTACTAATAATTCCGGAAAATGCAGATATTACTAAAGACAAGGCTACACTAATCACATTTATATAATCAAATAAATAAACTAAACCTATTAACAATAAATAAATTCCTGCAGACAAGTATAGATTCCTCGAATACTCCTTTTTAAAATCATTAACCACCAAAACACCTGTTCCAATTAAATAGCTAATTGGTTGTATGATAATAAGTATACCTAAAATCCAAAATAAATAAATGCCTTCGCTAAAGTTACTAAAATATACTGGAATTATTAAACTTATAATAATTCCGACTACTAAATAAATGATTACGCCTACGCTAAAAAGATATTTCACCGTTATTCTAATAATGTTTCCATTTTTTGTAGATGATAAACTAGGGTATAATACCTGGCTAATTAATTGCAAAAACATTAAAAACACATCTTTAATTTTATCGATTATATCATAAGTTGCTACACTTTCAAGACCAACAAAAGCTCCAAGGATTGCTTTATTACTTAATAATTTTATCTTTCCAGCTATATTACCGAGAAATAACGGCAAACTTTCAACTAAGTAATATCTTAAAATTTTAAAAGATTGCCACCTAAATTTAATTTTATCAACATAAAAAACAACAAATAATCCAATAATTGAAGAAATCAAAAAGCCTAATCCATTTATTATTGGAACCTTCAAAAAGTCATTTCTTTCTTTAACCAGAATAAAAACTAACCCAACAAAAAATAATCTACTAAAAACGTTTATAAAAGTTATGTATTTCATTTTTTCAATTCCTTGAAAATACCAAATAGGAAATAACCACTCATATAAACATAAATACATCATTAGGTAAAAAAGAATTTTAAATTCCATTAAATTTGGAAAAACATTCAAAACAAATAATAATAAAAACCAAGACAAAATAAAGAACACACCCTTTATAATTAAAACGCTACTAACAATCTCCGATAACTTTTTTTTATCAAACCTGTGGATAGATATGTCTTTAGTTGCAGATAAATTAAATCCGAAATTAATCAAAACTAAAAAATAAGAAACTATTGTATTAGAAAATATCAGTAAACCATAAGTTTCTTTTCCTAATATTTTTAAAAGATATGGGATTGTAAGTAAAGGAACTATAATTGTAACAAACTGTAAAGTAGATAAATAACCTAAGTTATGTATTATATTTTTATGTGAGTCAATCTTTTGTTTAAGCTTTTTTAGATAAGATTTCAATTTATTATATTAATTTATTGTCAATACTAATTCATGGTTTTGGCGAATTAATGCAACATTGAATACACACAAAAACACCATGTTTGATCAAATTTTGAATATTTCTTACTTTCACATGCATTTGGGTTTCATTTAATCTCTTGTTTATGTACTTATTATTTTCTATTCAACCTACTTATATAATTTTTAATTAATGTGTGCATTGCTAACTACATTTATATTTTTCTATTGTGGATAAAATATCACAAGATTCAACTAAATAAATATTTTAATATAAACAAAATTCCTTGTCCAAATCTACTTCCCATACTAAATTTAGAAATTTTCCTTTGTTCACTACTGATCTTATTAATAATTTTAGAATTAGTATAATGTTTATAAAAAATAGTCAATCGTCATCTTAATTATATTTATTAGGAGATCCAAATAATAATCAAACTTTTACTAGCTATTAAATATGTTATACAATTTGAATTATTCTATTTCAAATTCTCCCAATACCAGTTGCATGCTTCTTCCAAACCACTTTGCAGCGAATATTTTGGTGCATACCCTAAAACTATTTGTCCTTTTTGAATAGCCGCCTGAGAATGCGGTACATCACCTGCCCTATTGGAACCATATTTAAATTCTATAGTGGAAATGGCCTTGTCATACTTGGAAAGTCCCTGTTTTAATGCTTCTGCCAAATCATTTAAGGAAGCGCATTCCCCATAAGCCACATTGAATACTGGGTTAACGAATTAACTCTAATTCGGTTAAGGGTTAAAGCGTTAAGAGTTAAAAGTGTTAAGGGTTAAGGGTTAAAAGTTAAAGGTTAAAAGTGTTAAGGAGTTAAAAGAGTTAAAGGTTAAGGGTTAAAGTGTTAACGAATTAACTTTTAACGGATTAACTCTAAAGGGTTAAGGGTTAAGGAGTTAAAAGGGTTAAGGGTTAAGGGTTAAAAGTTAAAGGTTAAAGGTTAAAAGTGTTAAGGGTTAAAAGAGTTAAAGGTTAAGAGTTAAGGGTTAAAAGTTAAAGGTTAAAGGTTAAAGGTTAAGAGTTAAGAGTTAAGGGTTAACCAATTAACATTTAACGACTTAACATTTAACTGTTCACTCTAAATCGGTTAAGGGTTAAAGGTTAAGAGTTAAATTGTTAACGCATTAACATTTAACTAGAGTTGCACGGTGTTTAAAATTTTATCAGCTCCCAATATCCCCCTTTTCCAGGACCATTACGCTTTATCCTGTTTCTCCTTTTCAAACTAGTTAAATCCCGATTAATGGTCGAACGATTTACACCAATCTTATCGGCCAATTTATTTATACTAATAAATTTGTCTTTTTTTATTTCAGCAAGCAACAATTCTATACGCTCATTTTTATGTTCATTTTCATGCTCATTTTTATGTTCATTTTCATGCTCATTTTCAGTGACCTTATCGCTAACCTCTCCCATTTTTTTCTTAAACGTGAGCTGCATCCCACCGGCGTATTCTTCAATTTCAAGTTTAGGAAGTCCTAAGCTTACCAGAGCACTATTTATTTTTGAAATTCCACGACCCCAAACCTCAATAAATCCTGCCCTGAAAAATACTTCTGCAATTGTTTTATTACGTGGTATTGATGGATGTTTGCCTTTAAGTTGTTTAATACTAAGATTTTCAGGCAAAGCCCCCTCGTTCCATAAAATCAATTTATCAACGTAAACACTCAATTGAATGGTAGTTCCTGAATAATCTTTATGCACGATAGCATTAAGGATAGCTTCCCGCAAGGCTTCTTCCGGGTATTCAAGAGTTTCTATTCTTTGCAACCCATTGTAGTGAATGGGAGAGGTAAGATATTTGCTTCTCAAAATGGTTATTACACGATCTGCCATTTCCAAAATATTGCCCTCAATGATGTCCTGAAACAAAAGGTCTGAATCATCTTTGCCAAATCGGCCAATTTTGAAGTAGGCCTGACGAAAAAAACGCTGTGGATTTTTACCAAATATTAGGATGGCAGCATTTGTAAGTTTCTCATTCGTGGTGAGGAGATTTAGTTTTTGAAGCACAGATTTAACAGAATCTGATTTTGCTTCATTGGCCATTCTTCCGCTGATAACAGCTTTATTGGTAAAGTATTTTATGGCTAACACATCAATATCCTTTATGTTAACATCTTCAATAGGTAAAGCATCCCACGATTTTCCGGATTTCTTTAATAAGAAATTTTGCAAATCATTTCCTTTTAATTCCTGCTTTGTACTACCGCTCCTGTAATAATAAACCCCATGATACGAAATAGGTACATTACTTGGATAAACGTTGATTTCAATATAGGCTTTTTTTAATTTGTGATGCAGATTTACATCTACCATTATTCCCAGCAGATTGATAACCTTATTGGGTATATCATCCATCCATTTTTTAAAATCGTCAACCCCTATTACTTCACCATTATCATTGATACCAATGAACAACTTACGCCCCTGAGCGTTGGCAAATGCCGAAATCCATTTCAGATAGTCATCCCGCCATGCTGATTTGTACTCAATATTTTGTTGTTCAGGCATGAAGTAATTTAGGTTCGACCCTTATATTAATGGAAACTATGATTATTATTAGGTTCAAATACAAATGGATAAACGCACCGAAGGTTCTTTCATCTTTCCTCTTGATTCTTAACTAATAAAAGTTCAGACCTAATTTATTAAGAAACTTCTTAGGTCTTGAGCCTCTATTCCTTCCACAGTGTTGCCGGAAAAGGCATCCATAGTAACCACACTTTTCGGATAGTTATCTTTTATTTGTTTCAAATTGCCGAATTCACGTTCCAGCGTAGCAGGATCATTTATGCTTAACGCAACCTGCACATATAATTTTTCGCCCTTTTTCGCTGCAATAAAATCTACTTCTTTATTCCCCAGCATTCCTACCTGTACTTTATATCCTTTAAAGACCAGATGATTATACACTACGTTTTCCATGATCTTACGGCTATCCTCCAATCTGTATCCCCAGAGTCCGTTTCGAATGCCCAGGTTTTCGAAATAATACTTTTCACCTATCTCAAACATGCGCTTCCCAATTAAATCGTAACGCCCCACTTTATGGACTAAAAAGGCATTTACTAAGTGCTGAATATAATTCTGAACTTGGTTGGGTGCCATCTTTATTCGTTGGGACTTTAAATAATCACTAATTTTTTTTGCGGAAAAAATACTACCCGTATGCGCAGCTAAAAACAAAACCAACTGTTCAAGAAAATTAACATTTCGAATAGCATAGCGATTAATGATATCCCGGTACACAATACTCTGATAAATATTCTTCAAATATTCAAATACAACTTCATCTTTCAACTCCAAATGAATGAGGTAGGGAAGTCCACCAAATTTGAGATATTTGGTTAAACTGTCATCACTTTCTACCAAGCCATGAAAAGCTATAAACTCCGGATAAGCAAGACTGAAAACTTCTATGGCAATATATCTGCCACTCAGATGCCCTGCGATGTCTGAAGACAACAGATTAGCATTGCTCCCGGTACAATAGAGGTCAAGATCGTCTTGGAGCAATAAGGAACGCAGGGCATCCCCAAAATTTTCAATATCCTGAATCTCATCTATAAAAACATAGGTTTTTCCAGATTTTGCCTTACCAGACAACACATATACATTTAAATCGTCAGCAGTTTTTATAAATGAAAAAGCAAGATCTTCTTTGTTGATATAAATAATCGCCGCACTGCTATCATTTTCTTTGATTAATTGAATGATCTGATAGAGCAAGGGTTAAAGGGGTTAAAGGTTAAGGGTTAAAAGGGTTAAGGGTTAAAATTGTTAAAAGTTAAAGGTTAAAAGTTAAAGGTGTTAAGGGTTAAGGGTTAAGGGTTAAAAGTTAAAGGTTAAAAGTTAAAAGCGTTAAGGGTTAAAAGTGTTAAGGGTTAAAAGAGTTAAAGGTTAAGGGTTAAATTGTTAACGAATTAACTTTTAACGGATTAACTCTAAAGGGTTAAGGGTTAAAAGTTAAAGGTTAAAGGTTAAAAGTGTTAAGGGTTAAAAGTGTTAAAGGTTAAGGGTTAAAGGGTTAAAGAGTTAAGGGTTAAAAGAGTTAAGGGTTAAAAGAGTTAAGTGTTAAAGGTTAAGGGTTAAGGGTTAAAGAGTTAAAGGTTAAGGGTTAAAGTGTTAACGAATTAACAGTTAACGGAAGGGTTAACCAATTAACATTTAACGACTTAACATTTAACATATTAACGGTTAACGATTAACATTTAACGAATTAACCTTTAACTCTAAATCGGTTAAAGGATTATAAAAAAAATCACCATTTTACTCTTAAATTTTCTTGGATTTGTGTACTAAATTGAGGATTTACTTTATTCTCTGCCGCATAATTTGACCATTCACTGACTACGCTTGTTATCTTTTCAATGATTTGGGTTGGGTTTTTAATACCCTGTTCCATACCCACTTTTATCAAATCGTCTTTTGTAAAGTTATCTCGTTTTCCATTGACAGACATTTGGTGTTTTCTGGTCCACTGACCCGAGGGAGAGTATGAATAGCAGAGGTCATAAGCAGGAGAAAGTGACCAAGTTCCATTTTGGCCCATGATAAAAGAATGGTTCTTAGTATGGTCATCATGATTTCGTGCTATGATATTAAAAACCATTCTACGATAAAGCTGTTCAAAATCCGGATAGTCCAAGTTCAATCTTCGCATAACACTGAATAACTGCTCGTAGCTATATCGTTCATCTCTGTCATAATGCGCGATCCCACAAAGCGTCTGCGTCAGTAGTTTATCTCCATTTTGTGATCTATCGAAGCGTTTGGTCATAAAGTGTGCTTGATTCCCCTCTTCCAGCAGGCGTGATTCCATCATTTCTATTCCACAGTTCAGCGCCATTTGGTAGTAGGTGTATTCTATACGACCAATTCCGAGCGGATTTTCTTTTATGATACCACCTTCTACACCGTCGAATTTGAGTAACCAGTATCCAAATCCATCAGGCGCTTTCACTTGACCCGACCTTACTTCATTTGTTTTATCATTATATGCAATAATTGCTTTAGGCTTTGCTCCTCCTGCTGATGTTCCTACGCGAAGAATATCAATTAAAGTCTCATTATTCTGCTCCAAATTCGCATTAAATGAAGTTCGTTTGTCTAAAATCTGTTGCGCCAAGTCCACTAATTCATGAATTTCAATCTGGGAAGAAGTATTCAGAAGTTCATCTGCATTAGCTGGTTCAAATTCCAGCGCTCCCATCCCCCTTTTTCCAATATAGCAAAGCCTATCAAGGGGTGTAAGCGTAACTGACTTTCCTTTATTGGCAAACCATTCATCAATTACGCTATTACCATAATCATCGGGTAACGCATCGGCAATCAGCCCCGGCAATCCTTTAAAAGTCTTCGATTTTAAATTTGTAAATGAAAAAATGCGGTCGCCACGCTGAATATCTTCCAGCGGCATCATTAAAGGCGCAATATCCCAACCACTTTTCTCAAAGGACTCATAAAATTCGAACACCCCAATTTCACGATTTCGATCCCAAGCAATAGCCGCTACATTTTGCCCCCAAAGTATAATATTAACAACTGTTTCCAACTACTATTTGGCCTTTTTAACGCGTTTCCTTTTATTTTCTTGCTGTTTCAATAATTGAATGGGTGATATACTTACCTCCGGAACTAACTCTTCCAGATTACTTGCCAATTTTAACGCACGCAGCACAGGTAGGAAAACACGTAAGGAAACCATTTCTCCTTGTTCTAAATTTTGGACAGAATTCAAACTCACCCCACTTTTGGTCGCCAATTCCTTCTGTGTGTATTGTTTTCGAATCCGATGGTCTTTTAACCGCGCGGCCAGTCTATCTAAAATTTGCTTATCTGATAATTCGTGCCAATCCATACAATTCACTTTTAGTGTAAAGGTACATTAAAGGAAGACATTGAACCTATAATAATGGGTTTTAACCCTTATTAATCTTCTTAAAACCTATATTTTTGTGCTTAATTAATAGGAAATTGATAGTTGAGCATTAATCGAAATTGGTTAAAGGTTGAAAGGGTTAAATTGTTAAGGGTTAAAGGTTAAAAGAGTTAAGTGTTAAGGGTTAAGGGTTAAAGGTTAAGGGTTAAAAGTTAAAAGAGTTAAGTGTTAAAGGTTAAGGGTTAACCAATTAACATTTAACGACTTAACATTTAACATATTAACAGTTAACGAATTAACATTTAACGCATTAACTTTTAACTGTTCACTCTAAATAGGTTAAGGGTTAAAAATTAAGCTTCTTCTCGCAGACTTCCAGTCTGATTGTCCATAAACAAGGTTTTGATTTGGGTGTATTCGGGTCGATTGTTTCTCATGTAGTTCAATTGCCCAAATGCGTGATCAATTTCTCCTCCTTTTAATTCGACTAGGAAAATAAAATTCTTATTGTTTCTAGCTCGGTACAAAAATAAGCCGTCACATTTAGGTTCATTATCTGTCAGCACACAACCGTCTATAGCTAAAGCCTTGGCCTCTTCACCACTCCTTAGACTTAAGGTGACTTTTTTTCCTTTTTCTTCAAAAGCTAATTCTCCATCGCATAGCTTGTTAGGAACTGCTCTCCCACTGCAAACACAAGAGGTGAAGCCGTCTAAATAAATCACGGTTTTTTGCTCTCCCATTGAAGGTCCCGCATACGGTCGTATACTTTTGCAATCGAGTTAAAGGGGTGAATCAACTTATCGTCAAGTAGCTGGATTTCTTTGTCGAGCAAGGGAGTCTCTTTTTTCTCTCCAATAAAATAGGCTTTCACATCCTTGGGAGAAATCGGTTCTATTGTTATAATCTCTTTATCGTCTGTAGGAATATCCAAGATATGATGTCTTTGTAGGTGATTGTTAACCGCTTCTATAATAAAGGGACTGTGGGTAGTCAATAAAAACTGAGTTTTAGGAAATGTTCTTAACAAATCACCGACCACTCTGCGCTGCCATTCAGGATGAAGATGCAGATCTATTTCGTCAATCAAAACTACCGCCTCCGATTCCAAAGGGTTTTTTACTTCTGGATTGGCTAGAGCCATTCGGATCGCTAAGTCTATCACCAAAGAAAGCAGGGTTTTGTATCCGTCACTGAGCTGCATAATATCCAGCGTTTCTCTATCTTTTTTAACGACAAATTTCAGAGGATTTAGGATAATGTGGGGATCACTTATTCCCGGAAAGACACTGACTATCGCTTTCCTTACCGCTTCAAGTTCAGGAAGCTGAAACCCAAAGTCCCTTAATTCACGCTGTTTGCGTTGTTCTTCATTTTCTTTATTATAAAACCAAACAAATGCAGATTTGAATCTGCTATCTGCCACAAGTGCCCCTTCCATTGCTTCAAATCTTGCATGAACTTTCGGAAATCCCCTCCTGCGGAGTGGAACATCTAAAAGTGCTCTGGAGACACCATAATAAGAGAACATTGGAAGCTCAAAACTTTTGGAATCGTTCAATGGGTCAAGTATATGCTTGTCCAAATATTTGCGAAGGTTTTGAAGTCCTACAGAAGGTGGAATTTGAGCAGTGGTGGACTTACTTTTATCTCTTCTTTCAGTGCGGTCCCAGATCAATCCGTCTTCTGTTTCTACTCTTACCCTTGTATAAGGAGCCTTTTGGTTTTCATCCTGTTTGATATCAGTTTTTCGAAATGATATTCCAGATACTCCCGGCAGATAAGTAAGAATAGCACCTAATCCTATTGACAAACCATCAAGAACACTCGTTTTACCAGCTCCATTCTCTCCTATCAGGATAGTTAGCCTGGCACCAAGCTCTAGTTGGATATGATCCTTAGACCTAAAATTGTCAAGAGTAATGGTTTTTATTGTCATGAAGAGGCAGAGGAGATGAAATGTTAAAGGTTAAGGGTTAAAAGTTAAGTTGTTAAAGGTTAAGGGTTAAGGGTTAAAAGTTAAGTTGTTAAAGGTTAAAGGTTAAAGGTTAAGGGTTAAGGGTTAAGGGTTAAAAGTTAAGTTGTTAAAGGTTAAGGGTTAAGGGTTAAAAGTTAAGTTGTTAAAGGTTAAGGGTTAAGGGTTAAAAGTTAAGTTGTTAAAGGTTAAGGGTTAAGGGTTAAAAGTTAAGTTGTTAAAGGTTAAGGGTTAAGGGTTAAAAGTTAAGTTGTTAAAGGTTAAGGGTTAAGGGTTAAAAGTTAAGTTGTTAAAGGTTAAGGGTTAAGGGTTAAATTGTTAACTATTAACTTTTAACGGATTAACTTTTAACTGTTCACTCTAAATTGGTTAAGGGTTAACATTTAACGCATTAACATTTAACTCTTCACTCTAAAGGGTTAAGGGTTAAATTGTTAGAGGTTAAAAGAGTTAAAATTTTTGGCTTCCTCCGGCTCAGTTTCCTTTAAAAACCCAGCCCATTTGTTCACAAAGTCAACAGCGGATGTCTTTTTTTCTTCTGCCATTTCTTTTGGAAAAATTAGAATCTCCACCTCTTGATCAAACAATTTTGGATTATATGGAAGTTGAATAACCCCATTTGATGAAATCTTGGTAATGAATTTATAGGCTTCCATGTCTGGTCTATTTTTTTTAAATGAACTCAATTTCAGGATTAAAAGTTCAGGAAAATCTAATTGAGGAATCGACTCGAAGGGTTAAGAGTTAAGAGTTAAGGGTTAAGGGTTAAAGGTTAAAAAGGTTAAGGGTTAAAGGTTAAAAGTGTTAAGGGTTAAAGGTTAAAGGTTAAAAGTGGTAAGGGTTAAAGGTTGAAAGGGTTAAGGGTTAAAAGTTA
>Ga0209390_10003777_pt1 | contig 23889 bp, 11 predicted proteins | sample BON01_FD_187212 | JGI IMG/M metagenome (GOLD analysis project Ga0209390, IMG submission 187212) | Freshwater microbial communities from Lake Bonney liftoff mats and glacier meltwater in Antarctica - BON-01 (SPAdes) (version 2) | ecosystem: Environmental > Aquatic > Freshwater > Ice > Glacier... | reverse complement strand
CCCCCCCTTATATTCCCCCCCGTCGCTTTTTTTCCTCCCCTCGCCCGCCGCCCGCTCACGACGACGACGACGACGAAAAAACACACCCGGCCCGCCGAAAACCAAAATCAAACCCGACCTAACACCGCAACAAAACCCACAAAAACCGCAGGACATGGCCCCCTACGTCCCCCTCTTGCTGCCCGAGCTCCAAAAGGCGCTGTTCGACCCCTTGCCCGACGTGCGCGCCACCGCCGCCCGCGCGATGGGCGCGCTGCTCAGGGGCATGGGGCCCGAAGAGTCCGGCCTGTCTCAGCTGCTGCCGTGGCTGCTGTCCGCCCTGCGCTCCGAGGGCTCGGCCGTCGAGCGCTCGGGCGCGGCGCAGGGGCTCGCCGAGGTGCTCGCGGTCCTGGGCGGCGAGCAGCTCGCGGCGCTGCTGCCGCAGCTGGTCGACGCGGCGCGGCTCCCCGCGGCCGGCGGCGGCGCCGGCGCCGCGCGCCTGTCCTCATCGTCGGCCGCGCGCGAGGGGCACCTCACGCTGCTTCGCTACCTCCCCGCGACCATGGAGGCGCAGTTCCGCGCCCACCTGGGCGAGGCCCTCCCCTTGGTGCTCGAGGGCCTGTCGGACGAGGCCGAGGGCGTGCGCGACGCTGCCCTGGCCGCGGGCCGCGCCTTCGTAGACCACTACGCGCGCCCCTGCCTGCCGCTGCTGCTGCCCGCGGTCGAGGCGGGGCTCGCCGCCCCCAGCTGGCGCATCCGCCAGGCCTCGGTCGAGCTGTGCGGCGAGCTCCTGTTCCGCGTGGCGGGGACCTCGGGCAAGGTGCGCCTCGACGGCGGCTCCGACGACGAGGGGCCCGCGACCGAGGCGCACAGCTCGGCCGTGCTCGAGGCCCTGGGAAGGGCGCGGCGGGACGAGGTGCTCTCCCGTTTGTATGTGGCGCGGGCGGACGCGCAGTACGGCGTGCGCTCGGCGGCGCTGCACGTGTGGAAGACCCTGGTGACCAACACGCCGCGGACGCTGCACGAGCTGCTTCCCGCGCTGTCGGCCGAGCTGGTGCAGGGCCTGGCGGGGGCGTCGGGGGCGGCGGCGGCGGCGGCCGCGGCTGTGGCTGCGGCGTCGGCCGCGGGCGAGGGCGGCGACGACGGCGGCGGCGCGGCCGCGGCTGCGGCGGCCGTCGCCGCCGCCAGCATCGCCCCCATGTCCGCCGCCGCCGCCGCCGAGGCCGGCGACGAGCGCCGCGCCGCCTGCGCCCGCGCCCTCGGCGAGCTCGTGCGCAAGATGGGCGACCGCGTCCTCGGCCGCCTGCTGCCCATCCTCCGCGCGGCGGCCGACGACCCGCTGGCGTCCGCGGCCACGCGCCGCGGCGTGGTCCTGGGGCTTGGCGAGGTGGTCGAGTGCGCGTCGCGCGCGCAGCTGGCGGAGCACCTGGGCGAGATCCTCCCGCCCATCCAGAAGGCGCTGTGCGACCCGGACGCGCGCGTGCGCGAGGCCGCGGGCGCCGCCTTTGGCGTGTTGTTCCGCTCGGGCGGCGGCCCTGGGGGCGGGGGCGGCGGCGGCGGCCACGGCGGCGGCGGCGGCGCCGGCGACGCCGTCGTGCCCGCGCTGCTCGCGGGCCTGCTCGACGACGCCGCGTCGGACGGGAACCGGGCCCAGTCCCTCGAGGGCCTGCGCGTCATCCTGTCGGTCAAGCCGGGCCTGTTCCACGGCGTGCTGCCGCGCCTGCTCAAGGCGCAGCCGCCCGCGCTGGCGCCCGCGCTGGCCGCGCTCGCAGAGCTGGCGGACGTGGCCGGTGAGTTTTTGTTTTGTTTTTCTTTCTTTTGAATGCCTCGTTTTTTCTTCATCCCTGTCCCTCCCTTTTGCTTATTCTCTCTGGCCGCGTGATCGACAAAGCCGTTACATTCGCGGACGCGCGCGCCGTGTTCACACGGAAGCGCGCGGCTGACGACTCGACCAAACGACTTTTCAAAGCTGAACAATCCAACTCTGACGGCCGCGCCGCTGTTGCCCTTTCGACGGCGGCGTCTTTTCTTTCCCGTTTTTTCTTTTTCGGCGACTGATGCGGGCGCTTTTTTAACTGCAACAATCCGACGACGCGCCCCGTCAACGCGGGGCGCCCATGCGGACACAACACATTTCACGCCCATCCTTTACTGACGCCCGATCTCTTTTGTTTTTTTGGTCCTATTTCTTTGAATCTTTTCCTGCCGTCGCCGCCGCCGCCAACAAAACCAACAATAAAACACATGCCCGCCCTCCATCCCTCCACTCCCCCGCAATCACCCCTCGTCCCAAAACACCAACACAAAAACCACCCCTCTCCAGCCCCGGTCCTGCACTCGCACATCTCGTCCGTGCTGCACACCACGCTCGCGCTCGCCTCGGGCCCGCCCGGTGCCGTTGCCGACGCCGCGCGGCGCGCGGCGCTGGCGGCCGGCCTCGCCGTCTCGGCGGAGCGCGGCGGCGGCGCACGCGAGGAGGGCGCGCCCCCGGCCTCGGGCCCCGTCGTGGCTGAGTCCCTGCGCGCCCTGGAGGACCCGCAGCGCCGCCTCGGCGCCTGCGCCCTGCTCGAGGGGCTTTGCCGCGCCCCCCGCTTTGTTGCGCTGCCGCACGCCGACGCCCTTCTTGCGGTGAGTTTGTCTTTTGCTTTTTTTATCTTTTTATAACCTTTTTTCTTCTTCTTCTTCTTCTTTTTCTTCCCCTTTCTCCGGCCGACCCATCCATCGACTCGTCCCTGTTGACGGCGTTGCTCTGGTGGTCAACTGGAGGGAGGGGGGCGTGGCGGCGGGCCCGGCAAATGATTTCAAAAATTTATAGACTACAATTCCCGGACGCGCGCGCCGCTCCTTGTGGCGACCGCGCGCGAGCGACGAATCAAAAATTTCCCTTATCTCTGATGCCAACAAAACAACGCCCGCCGCCCCCCGTCCTCCTTTGCTTCCTTTTCCCTTTCGCCCCCCCCAAGATAATCTCTCGGGCTTCATCCGATGAGGCACCATCCTCACCCATTCTGGGTCCGTTTTGCGCTCGCGCTCACACAAAACAATCGTGTCCCCCGCTCCCCCCCCCCCGCCCTCAAATCCCGCGCCGCCCGAAAACCAAACAACAAAAAACCAAAAACCAAAAAACCAAACCCACCACAACAGTCGCTCGTCCCCCTGTTTGCCGACTACGACTGCCCCGAGCTCGCGATCGCGGCCTGGAAGGCCGTGGACGCCGCGGCCTCGTCCATCCCCCGCGAGCTGCAGGCCGCGCACGCGGGCGCTGCGCGCGAGGCCGTCGCCACGGCGCGCGAGCGCGAGCGGCGCAAGCGGCGCGCGGCGGCGGCGGCGGCGGCCGCGGCCGGCGGTGCCGCCGCCGTCTCGCCGGCGGCGGCCGAGGACGCCCCCATCGCCGTCCCCGCCGGGTGCCTCGCGGGCCTGTGCCTCCCGCCGAAAGCCCTCGCCCCGCTGCTGCCCCTCTACCTCCAGGCCGTCCTGGGCGGGGCCACGCCCGAGGCGCGAGAGGCCGCCGCAGAGGGCCTTGGCGAGATCGTCGAGGCCTGCTCGGAGGCCGCGCTCAGGCCGTTCGTGGTCCAGATCACAGGCCCGCTGATCCGCATCGCCGGCGACCGCCTGGCCCCCGGCACCCGCGCCGCCCTCCTGTCGACCCTGGGCCTGCTGCTCGAGCGCGCGGGCGCCGCGCTCAAGCCGTTCGCGCCGCAGCTGCAGTCGGTCTTCTCGCGCTGCCTGGCCGACGGCGATCAAAAGGTGCGCGCGGCGGCTGCGCGCAACGTCGGCGCGCTGTCGCGCCTGTCGGCGCGCGTCGACGCGCTGGCGGCCGACCTGTGCGCGGGCGCGGCGTCGGGCACCGCTGGGGCGGGCGCCGCGACCGACCCGGAGGCGGCGCCCGCCTACCTGTCGGCGCTGGCGGGCGCGCTGGCAGAGGGCGGTGCGCGCATGTCGCCGCCTGCGCTCGCCAAGGCGCGCGACGCGGCGTCGGCGGCGCTGCTGCGGGCGGCGACGGCGCCCGGCAGCTCGCTGGTGACGCCCGGCGGGACCGGCGCTTCGGGCGGAGACGAGGCGATCGCGCGCCACGCCCTGCGGGCGGCGGCGGCGGCGTGCATGGCCGCGTACGCGGGCGCCGTCGGCGGCAGCGACCCGGCGGCGGCGGCGGACGCCGTCGTCGGCGGCGGCCAAGCGGGCGCGGCGGCCGCGGACGCCACGGGCGCCGCGCTGGTGCTCGCCGCGGCCGCGCGCGACCCGGCCGCCCGCCTGCGCATCGCGCGCGACCCGGCCCTGCTCAGGCGCTGCCAGGACGCCGCCACCAAGGCGTGCCGCGCCCCGGACGCCGCCGTCAAGCTGGCGGGCGGGCGCGCGGCCGCGCGGCTCTATTTGGCGGCGGCGGCGGCGGCGGCGGGTGGGGCGGCAGAAGGCGGGGCGGCGGAAGGTGGGGCGGTTGGTGAGGCGCTGGCCGCGGCGGATCCCGACCCTGCGTGCCTGTCGGGCGCCATGCAGACGCTGCTGGGCCCGGACCAGGCGCCCGAGACGTCGCGGCAGGCGCTGCTGGCGCTGCGGCGCCTGGCGGAGGCCGTCGCGGCCGAGCGGCGGCGGCGGCGGCAGCGCGCGCGTCGGGCGGCGGCCGGGGGCGCCGCCGGCGCCCCTCCCTCTGACGACGCCGCCGCGCACGGCCCGCCCCTGCCTCCCGCCGTCGTCTCCGAGGTCCTGCCCTCCGTGTGCGGCCTCCTCTTTCGCGAGCCCCCCACGACGGTGCGCGCCGCGGGCGAGCACGCCGTCAAGGCGCTGTTGGCGCTCGGGTGCGAGGCCGACGTCGACGACGCGCTCGCGCTGGCGCAGGCCTCGGGCGGGACCGTGCGCTCCTTGCTGACGCCGAGCGTGCTGCGGCGCATCGCCAAGATGGCGCCCGTGGACCCGCGCGAGGACCTCAAGTGGGACCCGGAGGAGTACTAGGCTATCTAGCGGGACGAGTTGCTTTTTGACAGACGCTCCATCAACTTTTTAACGAGAAACGAGTTTGTGCGCGGCGCGCACAGCCTATGAAAGAGAGAGGGGGCGCGCGCTCAGATGTCGTCGTACGACAGCACCGCGCGGTTGTTCGCCGGGTGGTCGAGGTCGTGGTAGACGCGCGGCGCCGCGCCGTTCCCGCCGCCGCCGCCGCCGCGCCCGCCCATGCCGCCGCCCATGCCGCCGCCGCCGGCCATCGCAAACGCCTCTGCGGGGACGATCATGGCGCCGGCGGCTGCGCCCGCGGGCAGCAGGATGGGCCCGAGCGCCGACGGGTCGAGCACGGGCATGAAGCCGGGGCCCATGCCGCGCCCCCCCCCCAGCCCGCGGCCCCCGCCGAGCATGCCGCCGCCGCCCCCGCGCCCGCCGCCAAAGCGCCCCCCTCCGCCGAAGCGCCCGCCGACGACGTGGCCGGCAAACCGCCCGCCGACGCCGCCGCCAAACCGGCCGCCGCCCCCGTACCCGCCGCCCCCGTACCCGCCCCCCGCGAGCACGCCGCCCTCCTCCTCCGCCGCCCGCCGCCACCCCTCGAAGAAAAGCCGCTCCGCATTGTCCTCCCGCGCCCGCCGCACCGCGTCCGGGTGCTTTGTCAGCACGTGCTTGACGACAAACCGCCGCTCGACAAACATCTTGCTCGAGAGCTTGCTGCCCCAGCGCCTCTCGTCGTGCATGACGACCTGGCGTTCGACCCAGGCGGACAGCTCGGCGGCGAGCTCGCGGCGGCGGCAGCGGGCCAGGAGGTGCGGGTCGAGGTTGGGCGGGGGGGCGGGTGGCGGGGCCGGGGCGGACGCACCCCCCGCCGCGGCCGCGGCCGCGGCGCTGCCGTCGCCGGACGGAGCAGAGGGGGCGGCCGGCCCCGAGGGCAACAGGCGCTTGGCGGCCCAGGCGTCCACGTTGCGGGCCAGCTCGGCGACGCCGAGGTCGACGACGCGCTTCTTCTGCGCGGCGGCGGCGGCGGGGGCGGGGGCGGCGGCGGCGGCGTCAGCCTCGGCAGCGGCGCCGTCGTCAGAGGCCTTTTGCGCGGCGGCAGCGGCGGCGACGGCGGCGGCTGCGGCAGCGGCGGCGGCTGCGGCTGCGGCGGCGGCGGCGGTCGTGCCCGCCGGGCGGCGCGCGCCGCGGAGGGTGCGGCGGGCGAGCCCCGCGCCGCGCGCGCCCGCCCACTCGTCCGGCTCGACGGCCTCGCGCCCGAGGTAGTAGTCGATGCCGTGCACGCGCCACAGCCACGTCAGCAGCAGGTCCAGCCGCCCGAGCGCGCGCTCGAGCGCCGCCGACATGTCGGCGGGGACGATGGCTGCGGCGGCGGATGCGGCGGCTGAGGCGGCGGCGTCGCCGTCGGCGCCGGCAGCGGCCGCGGCGGATGCGGCCTCGTCGTCGTCCTTGCCGCCTGCCACGCCCGCGGCGGCGCTGACGGCCGCCGCGTCCCCGCCGCACGCGCCCGCGGCCGCGGCCGCCTCGACCAGGCGCTCCAGCTCGGCCGCGGACGCGAGCGCGGGGCACGACGACGACCCGTCGGGCGAGGCCAGCGCGCGCGCGACGCCCTCCCAAGCGGCCGCCGCCTCGGGCGCCTCGCGCTCGCCCTCCTCGAGCGGCCACGCCGCCGCCGACGCGGCGGCCGCCGCCGCCACCACCGCCGCGTCGCCCTCGCCGCCGCCGGTGGCGGCCGCGCCCGGCGCCGCCGTCGCCTCGTCGGCCATCTCGGCGTCGCCGCCGCCAACGCCGCCGCCGCCACCGGCCGCGTCTTGTTCTTCGGCCTTGACCGCGCCGTCGCCCGCCGCGGGCGCGGGCGCCGGCAGAAGCGGGTTGAGTCCCCGCGCGGGGAGGCCCTTCTCGCGGTCGAGGCGCGCCGTCAGCGCGAGCGCCTGCCGCAGGTCGTGCGCCACGCGCAGCGGGCGCCAGGCCGCGCTTGGGGCCGTGCGCGGGCGGTAGGTCGGGGGCAGGAGGGACGCGTGCTGGTGGGGGGGTTGGTGGCTGGGGGCATGCTGGGGCTGGGCGGGGGCCGCGGCGGCCGTCGTGTCCATTGGCGCGGGCGCGTCGGCGGACGGCGCGCGGTCGGGGGCGGCGGCGGCGCCCTCGGCTCCGCCCCGCCCTGCCGATGCCGCTGCTGCCGCCGTTGGGGCGCCCGCGCGCCCCCTGCCTCCCGTCCCCTGCTCGAACCCGGGCGCCGACGGGTCGAGCGCGCTCCCCGGCCCCTCGGCCAGCTCCGCGGCCAGCGCCTCGGCCGCCGCGCTCGCGTCGGCGCGCCGCTCGCGCAGCAGCTCCTCCGCGCGGCGCGGGTCATGGCGCGCGCGCGTGGCCGCGTCGCCGCGCCACCGCCGGTCGAACTCGGCGCGCGCGGGGTCGACGCCAGGCCCCCCCGCGCCGCCGGAGGGGCCGCCCTGCCCCCCTCCCATCATCCCCCCTCCACCCCCATGCATCTGCTGCCCATGCTGCTGCCCCTGCTGCTGCTGCGCCCGCCGAACGTGCTCGGCGTACGCGGCCTGCGCGTCCTCGGGGCCCGCGTCCCCGGGCACGCCGCCAGAGGCGACAAAGTCGCGGAAGGAGAGGACGACGCCAGGCGGGGGGGCGAAGGACGACGCGCCGCCGCCGCCGCCGCCGCCGCGCAAGGCGGGCTGGTAGGGGCGGGGGCCGCCGCCTTCGGCGCCCCCAGAGGGGTAGAAGCCGCCGCCGCCGCCGCCGCCGCCGCCGCCGTACCCGCCGCCGCCGCCGCCGCCCGCAAACCTGCCGCCGCGTCCGCCGCGCCCGCCGCGCCCGCCGCGGCCCAAGTACCCGCGCCCGCCGCCGTAACCGCCGGGTCCAGGGCTGTACTCGCGCCCTCCGCCGCCGCGATAGCCGCCCCCTCCTCCCCCTTCGCCGAGGGGAGGCGGCCCAGAGGGCGGCGGCCCGCCCGCGTCGGCGCCGCCGCCGTCGGCGCCGCCGTACGCGGGCGAGCCGCGGTGCGCGCCGCCGCCAAAGCCGGCGGGCGAGCGCGAGCGCGAGCGTCCGCCCGGCACGCCCGCGCCGTAGTCGGGGCTCGCGCGCCGGCGGCGGGAAGGGGGGCTGACGCTGCGCCCGCGGCCGCCCCCTCCACCTCCTCCTCCGCCACCGTACGGCAGCGGCGGCGGCGGCGGCGGCGGCGGCGGCGGCGGCGGGGGCGGCGGCGGCGGCGGCGGCAGCGGAGGCCGGGGGTAGTCGTCGTGGTCGCCCTCCATCGAGGAGGAGGGCGGCGCTGTCTCACGCGCTGTGCGCTCGGTCACCGCTCCGACGACGTGTGATGGTGGCTGTGGCGACGCCACGCGGGCGGCGGATGTTGCAGCAGAACGTTTTTTCGTGCACCGCCCTCTCTCTTCTTCTCTCTATTTGGTGGATGTGTTGAGACGAGTGGGTGGGGTCGGGCGAGCGCGATTTCGTCAGCTGTCAATGTGTTGTGTGCGCAGCATGCGTTGGTTGAGAAGGGGGCATGGGTGACGATTTGTGTTTTTTTTCGTGCCCCGATTTCACTCTCGCCTTCCACTCGAGGAAGAAACGCGGCGGCCCTCTCTCCTCCTCTCCAGCAACACTGGAAGCGACGTCATTCTCACGCAGCTTCTCTGACAACGGCGAACTAACGCGCGAGGCGCCCAAAAGCAAAAGCAAAAGCAAAGAAACACAAGAACGACAGTCCTCCTCGTCTTCGCGTTCGCGCGCGCGCACGCCCACAGAACAACACACGCCCCCCGAGCTCCACGCCAGGCCGCCTCGCGTGAGACTCATCCTGTCCGCCCTGCCGACGAGGAGCAAGAAGAAGCTCGGCATCCGCAGCATCAGCAGCAAGCAGAAGCGAGCGCTTGCCGATGGAGTCCGGCGCGGGTGGCGTCGGCGGCAGCCAGGGAGGGGACGCGGGGCTGCTGCCCGCGGGCGTCGGCAACGGCGCCAACGACGTCAACGCGCGCCCGGCCAGCAACCCCGTGGCGGCCAAGAAGAAGCGCCGCCTGAGCCTATGGGACGTCGAGGAGGACGCGCGCGCCCACCTGCGCTCGCGCCCGGCCGCCAATTGGGACGATGACGACGAGGACAAGGGCGGCGGCGGCGGCGGCAGGCGGAGCGGCGGCCAAGGCGACGACGCTCAGGCGGCGGTGAGAGCGGCGCGGCTCGCGCTCGTGATGGTGGCGCCGCGCGGCGGGGGTGAGGACGAGGACGACGGCAGCGGCGAGGGCGAGGGCGACGGCGGCGGCGGGGAGGACGACGGCGGCGTGTCCCCCCGTGGCGGCGGCGACGCCGCCGCTGGGCCCGGCCCCCGCCGCTCGACGCGCGCGACGCGCCCGGCGCGCCGCGAGGGCTTTGTCGCCATCGACGAGGACGAGGACGGCAACGTCCGCGTCGTCAAGGCGGAGAAGGGGCGGGCAGGCCGAGGCAGCGACGGCGACAGCGACGGCGACGGCGGCGACGGCGGCGACGGCGGCGGCGACGGAGATAGCTACGATTACGGCGACGACGGCGACGACGTGCTGGTCGTCGGGGGGGGCGGCACCGCCGCGCGCTCTTCCTACGCGGCCGTGCGCAAGGGGCAGCAGCAGGCGCGCGCGCTCCCACCGTTCTCGCCGCGCGGCGGCGGCGCGAGCGGCGGGGCCCGCGGCCGCGCGTCCGGCGGCGGCGGCGGCGGCGGCGGCATCGTCGCCTCGGGCCTGGCGCCGCCCAGCGTGCTGGACGACCCGGAGCTCAACGCGCTGCTTAACAAGGGCGACCCGGCGAACGGCGCGGGGGGCAAGGCCGCCAAGGGCGGCAAGAAGGGGGCCGCCGGCAAGCAGAAGGGCGCCGCCGCCGCCGCCGCGCGCGGGCGGCGCGGGGCCAACGCGGGGCCGCCGCCCGTCGAGTCCCCCGCGCAGGTGGCGGCCGCCCGGGAGGCGCAGCGGGCGCTGGAGCAGATGCGCCGCACGCTCAACGGCACCGCGTCGCCGACGCCCTCGGGCGACGGCAGCATGGGCGGCGACGGCGGCGGCGGCGGCGGCGGCGGCGGCAGCGGCGGCGGCGGCGGCGGCGGCGGCGGCGGGGGCGGCCCGCTGTCGTCGAGGGCGGCGCGCGCGGGCTTGCGCAACGGGGCTGCGGCGGGCGCGGGCGCGGGCGCGGGCGCTGCGGGCGGCACCGACGACGACGAGGCGGCAGAGAGCCGGCGCCGCCTGCTGCAGCGCACGCAGCACCAGCGGGACGAGGAGAAGCAGCGCGAGAAGGAGCGGGTCAAGCAGCAGCCGCAGCAGCAGCAGCAGCAGCAGCAGCAGCAGCAGCAGCCCAAGCCGATGCCGCCGCCGGCGTCGCGCGGCGCCGCGGGCGGCAAGGCCCCGGCCGCGGGCGCGGGCGCAGGGGGCGGCGACCGGGGCGCCCGCATCATCATCGTGTTCAAGGCGCCCGAGGGCAACCTCAAGATCCGCATCGGCATGAAGGACCCGCTGGCCAACGCGTTCGAGGTGTTTGAGCGCCAGGCGCAGGAAAAGGGGTGGGGCGGCGGCGGCGGCGACAAGGCGCGGCGCGCGGGCGGCGCGTGCGGCGGCGGCGCGGTCGTGTGGTCGTTCGTCTTTGACGGCGACGCGGTCACGGGGGCGCAGACGCCCGCCGAGATCGACATCAACGACCGGGATGTGATCGACGCAATCGCGCGGTGAGCCAGGCAAAAGGAGAGGCGCTCTCTCTTTTTCCCTACAAGGCCGCCGCCGCCCCTCGCCTTTGTCTCGCGCTGGTCGCCGTTGTTTGCTCTGCGCGCGCCGCCGCCGCGGGTTTGGTTTGGTCGGATTGTTTTCGCTTCCCTTTTCCGGTAGAAACTCTCTCTATTGGCCCGGGACATCATTGCATTGGCATACGACCATGCGCGCCCGCCCCTTACCCCGCCCGCCCTTCCAAACCTAGTTGCACCGTCCGACCGACCGACCCGCCAACAATATAATAACACGCAACGCGGGCGGTCATTGTTATGATGTTCGCCGCCGCCCCCTATGCTTGTTTCTCTTCTTTGCGTGTTGCATCTTTTTACATGTGCGTCGAGAGAGAAGGGTCCGTGTGACGCCGCAACAACCTCATCATCATCACCCACCCTAATCACAGGTACCTCCGCCGGATCTCGTCGCGCAGCTCGAGCATGGCCGTCACGCGCCGCGGCGTCGAGCTCTTCTCGCTCACGCCCATCTTGCCCTGCGCGCCCTGCTGCATCTCGGCCCACGCGCGCAGCGTCCCGTCCAGCACCTTGTACAGCCGGCCCGGGGTCGAGTACAGAAAGTCGTGCGAGTCCGTCCCCCGCACAGGGCCCGGGGTCACCGCCTGATCCAGCAAGCGGCTGCGCTCGTTGCGGTCGCGCAGCGTCACCAGGTACTCCAGGATGCGCTTCTCCTGCGGCTGCTGCCTGTCAAAGTGGTCGCGCGCCTTGACGTACATGCGGTAGCTCACCCACTTGGCCTCGTCGAGCGTCATCTCGGTGTCGCGGGCCGCGCCGTACGCCCGCGCCGAGATCTGCAGAAAGGCCGGGTCGATGCGCCCGCTGGCCGCCAGTTTTTCCACGGCCGCGTCGACGTCCTCGACCGACTTTGCGCCGCTCAGCACGTCGCGGTAGGCCTCGGCGGCGCGCTCGAGGGCGGCGGGGTCGGAGGCGGCGACCGAGTCGTGGTTGGCGACGAGGGCGAGGAGGCGGGCGTTGACGGCGATGAGGCGCTCCTTCTTGGTGGAGGGGTCGGTGGTGGCGGTGCCGGCGGGGCGGCGCGGGGAGGAGGTGGAGGAGGAGGACGCGGCGGCGGCAGAGGAGGCGGCGAACGCAGCGGCGGCGGCGTCCTTGCCCTGCTTGGCGGCGCCGCGCACGGCGTCGGCCACGCTCTTGGCGCCAAAGCCCTTGCCCGGCCGCCCCGCGCCAAATGCGGCGGACGCCTCGGCCTCCTGCTGCAGCTTGGCGCGCTCGGCCGCCGCCTTGACCGCCTCGGCCGCGGCCTTGACGGGGTCGTCGCCGTCGCCGCCCTCCACCCCTCCCGCGCCGGCGCCGGCGCCGGTCGCGCCGCCCTCCTGCACCTGCTCCTCGCGCGCCGCCGCCACGATCAGGCACTGCAGGTGCTCGAAGAAGGCCCGCTGCAGGTCCCCGCGGTGCTGCGCCACCACCGCCTCCCACTCGTGCTCGTCCGCGTCCAGGAAGCGCTGCAAGCACGAGTTGTAGCGGCTCACCTCGCCGTCCACGCCCTGCAGCGTCCGGAACACGCGCCGCAGCGCCACGCGCGCGTCGACGTCGGCCTCGGCGTCCGCGCGCGACTTGAGGCGCGCGAACACCCCGGCCCGGTGCTGGGGCCACTGGGCGCTGAAGACCACCAGCTTCTTCCAGTCCTCGCGCGGGCGCGCCTCGAACAGCGCGATCAGCCGGTCGTACACGGCCGCATAGTCGGCGGCGGCCGCCGTGGCCTCGGCGCGCGGCGAGGCGATCTGCGGCGCGGGACCTGGCGCGGCGTGGCCGCCCGCGAGGCCGCCGAGGTCCTGGGGGCGGCTGCTGCGGCTGCTGGGGTCCGGCGTCGGCGCCGCCGAGGGAGGCGGCGCTGCCTCTGGTCCCGCGGGCGGCGCAGAGGGTTGCTCTTGCTGCTTGGGCTCGGCGGCCGCGGCCGACACCGACGGGCGGCGGCGGCGGCGGGCGGCGGCGGCGTCGGCGTCGGCGGCGGCGTTGGCGTTGGCGGCGGCGGCGGCAGTCGTCGGCCGGCGGAGGAGGAGGAGGGGGCTGCCGGTCGGCGGCGGGCAGCGAGCGGCGCATGGCGCCGCGCCGCCCGCTGCTGCGCGACGGCACAGCATGCTGCCGGACGCGTGCATGCTTTGTGCGAGTGGGCGGTCGCGGGGAAGTGGTTTTGTGGTGTGGCGCGTTTCGATTTTGCGGTGCACGTGGGCTGAATGGATGGATGGATGGATGATATGTGTCCTCGTGTGTGTGACAGAAGCTCCACGGAGGGGAGCGCTTCTTGTTCAAAAAGGAGGAGGGGGTGGGCGGAAGGAATGACACCAGCAGGCAGGAAGACGTCTTCGATCAAGACCGCCGCACCTCCACCGCAGTCGACAATTCACAAAACTCAGTCTAGACGGAAAAGCATCACTCGTACGCTCGCTCACATTGCGCGCGCGCGCGCGCGCACGAGAGTGGCAGGACCCGCAAAAAGAAGGAATCGAAGTTTCCCCCGAGACCCGCGACTTCGTCCAATCCCCGCGCGCCATCGACGCTCCGCGCAAGCACCCGAACGCGCACGTCGGCCGACGGCACCGCCGCGGCTGGGCGCGCGCGCAGCTCACCGCAGCTCGCCGCGTTGCTCGTCCCCGTTCCATTGCACCACCCCTACCTGCAGACGAGCGCCGACTCCCCTCTCAAAAAACGCCGACTCCCCCCTCTGCCTGCTGGCCGCCGCCGCCGTCCACGCCGCCGTGGCCCTCGCCGCCCCGCTCCTCCTTCCTCCCCCACCACGCGACCGCACGCCGAGCGGCAGGGGGCGGGCCCGCGCGCGCCACCGTGTGGCGGCGGCTGCGCGACACACCTCGTTGTCCCGCAGCGACCAGCAGCTCGGGGCCACCACACCTTGAGCGCGCGCGTGAGGTGACGCCGTCGAGGAGGACTGCAATCCGCTTGGAACGCAATCCGCGACAACGACGCCGCGAGCCAGCAGCATAGCTTCCATCATGTCCACGAGCACGGCCGCGAAGCGCCGCCACGAGGACGTCGAGCTGGCAAGCGGCCAACAAAGTGTGTGCGCGTCGCCGCCGCCCCGCCCGCCGAAGGCGCGCCGGCGGTCGCTCGAAGACTGGTGCGCGCCGACGCTCAAGCCTGCTGCCCATGCTGCTGATGCTGCCGATGCTGCCGCCGACGCCGGACTGAGCATCGTCGAGCTGCCGCCGTCGCCGACACGACTGGAGGCGGCGGAACACGACTTGACGATGGCGGCGGCCGCGGATGAAGGAGAACAGGGCGCCGCGTGGGAAACGCGGCGGCGGCGACAAGAGCAGCAGCAGCAGCAGCAGCAGCAGCAGCAGCAGCAGCAGCAGCAGCAGCAGCAGCAGCCGCAAAACGGCGCCGCCCAGCGCCGCTCTGCGCCGCCGTCGCCCTTTGCCGCCCCCGTCATCGACGAGCCCGCGGAGGCGGACGAGGAGCAGGGTTTCGGACGAGCAGCCTTCCTCGGGCACGCGGGCGACGCGGCCCTGGCCATCGTCCCCTTTTGCCCCGCGCTCGCGGCCAGCGCCGCCGCCGCGCACGGCCTGCCGGCGCCGCGCCCGCTGGCGCCCGCCCTGCTCGTCCGGCAGGACTCTGGCGGCGGGCACGGCGTGAGCAGCAGCTCGCTCGCGGGCGCGGCCGAGAGCTGGGTCGAGCGGCGCACGCGCGAGCTGATCGCCCGGCGCGCGAGCGAGAGGGCGGCGGCCGCGGTCGCGCCGCCGCCGCTGCTGCTCACGTGGCGGGGCGAAGAGGGGGAGAAGCGGACGCTGACGCCGACGCCGACGCCGACGCCGACGCCGACGGTGCCGTCCGAGCCGGCGGCCATGGAGCTCGACGGCATGGACGTCGGGTGATCGGGGGAGAGAGACACGCAAAAAACGAAGTTAACTTGACCCACCATTTTAGAAACGATCGGACCAAACCGGGGGTTGTGTTCACACAACAGAACAAACAACCGCGGACCGCGGCGGCGCGCCCCCGCTCTCGCTCGCTCGCTCTCTCCCTGCCCCTCTCTCGTTCCCCCCCTAGAGAGAGCAGCGTCACCGCCACGCGACCGCGTCCCGGCCCGTCTGCATGATGCGGCCGAGCACGCCGCCGCCGCCGCCGCCGCCCTCCTCCCCGCCCCCGCCGGCCCCGCCCCCTCCCCCGCCGCCCCCGCGCGCCGCAGCAGCCATGGCCGCCGCCGCCTCCCTCGCCAAGCCGATGGCGGCAAAGCTCCTCGCCTTGGCGGGCCCGTCCGGCATTTTCGCGGCCAGGCGCGTGAGCGCCTCGCGCGGCGCGCCGCCGTCGCGCGCGGCGTCGAAAAAGGCGCTCCAGGGGATGGGCGGGTGGCGGCCCGAGCCGCCGCCGCTCCCCCCGCCCCCGCCGCCAGAGGGCCCGAGCAGCCCGCCGAGCAAGCCTCCGCCCGCGCCCGCGCCCGCGATTCCCGCGCCCCCGCCCCCGCCCCCCCCGTACTCCGCCACCCACGCGTCCAGCTCCTGCCACGCGCGCGCGTTCGCCAGCGCGCGCAGCCGCAGCCACGCGTACCGCGCCTCGGGCACGCCAAACTGCCGGCGCAGGTGCTGCGCCGCGCGCTGGTTCCCCAGGGCCAGCGCGCGCACGATCGTGCCGCTGAGCGAGAGGCCGACGAACCCGCCGCCGCCGCCGCCGCCGCCGCGCCCGGTATCGCGCTCTAGCCGCGCCTGCTCGCGGGCGAGCGCGGCGGCGTCGGCGGCGGCGCGCGCGTAGAACGAGGCCTCCTTGCCCGCGGCCTGGAACTGCTGCGCGGCGGTGCTGGCGGCGGCCGCGAAGCGCAAGGCGACGGCGGGTTCGCTGTACGCGACGGGCGCAGCGGCGGCGGCGGCGGAGGCGGATGCGGCGCGGGAACCGGCTGCGACGGCTGCGGCCGCCGTCCCTTCCTCTTTTCCTCCTCCTCCCGCTCCGGCCGCCACGACGGCGGCGCGCACGGCCGCCTGGAAGGTCAGCTCGGCGGCGTCGAACGCCATCAGCGACTGCTGCTGCTGCACCTGGGCGGGCGTCGGCGAAGGCAGGGGCATCAGAGCCTGCTGCTGCTGCTGCTGTTGCTGCTTGGTGCCGCCGCCCGCGCCGCCCGCCGCCGCCGCCCCCGCCGCCGCCGCCGCCGCCGCCGCGCTCACCGCCGCCGACGCCGCCCCCGCCCCTGCCCCCGTCGCGTACAGCGTCTCCAGCAGCTCCGGCTCCACCGCGCGCGCGTACTTGACGAACAGCGCCCGCGCCGCCCCGCCCGACGCCGACACCAGCGCCCAGAACTGCGCCAGCGACCTTATCCGGTAGCCGCCAAACAGCGCCAGGTGCACGAGGTCGGGGTCGCCGCTCTCGCAGGCGCGGCGGAGGGCGCGCGCGAGGACCGGGTCGCGCCTCAGCGGGTCGAGCTGGTAGGCGGCGAGGGCGGCGGCCGAGGAGGCGGCGGGGGACGAGGGCGAAAAGGCGCCCGCCGCTGACGACGGCGGCGACAATAATCCGGGGGGGCCGCCCGACGCTGCCGCCAGCGCCAGCAGTAAGGGGACCTGCGCGCCGGGCGAGCGCTCCTCGTCGAGCAGGAGCTGCGCGAGGCCGCGCCTGCCCGCGGCCATGGCGTGGGCGGCGAGGGCGGCGAAGGCGCGCGCCGGGGCGGGCGTCGGGTGCGCCGGGGAGCGGGGCGAAAAGAAGGGCGGGCCGCCGCCGCCGCCGCCGCCCTGGTCGCCGGCAGAGGCGCCGCCAAGCGGCGGCAGCCCGAGCGAGCTCCTCTCCGCCGCCTCGCGCTGCTGCTGCTGCTGGTGCTGCTGCGGCAGCGGCTGCTGCGTGAGGCGCGCCACGAGCACGTCGCGCAGCGACTCGTCCGACTCGCGGTCCCGGGCGGCGCTGATGCGCGCGCAGCCCCACGCCACGAGCACGTCGGCGGCGGTGGGGTTGGGCGGCAGCGCGAGGGCGGAGGGGGCGGCGGCGGCGCCGCCGCCAGGGCCCCCGCCGCGCCCCTGCTGCTGCAGCGGCAGCGGCATCATGGGCAGCAGCGCGCCGTCCGTGGCGGCGCCCGAGCCCGAAGACGCCAGCGCGGCCATGGCCGAGGCGGCCGCCTGCGCCGACAAGACGGACGCCGGCTGCTGAGCGCCGCCACCGCCGCCGCCGCCGCCGCCCGCCGGCCAGGCGGCGCCGGCGCGCGAGGACGACGAGCAGGGGGGCAGGGACGAGGCGATGCGGAAGGCCAGGAGGTGGTGCCTGGCCGCGACCAGGCGCGCGACCAGCGCGTTGACGCCGAGGGCCTCGAGCTGCGCGGCCGTCATGGGGGCGCCCACGGTCGACGGGTCGCGCACGGCCGCCAGGATGCGCAGGCGCGCGGCCGCGTCGCGCAGCAGCAGCGCCGGCACGCCCGCCGGCGCGCGGCGCTCTTCTTTCGCCGCCTCGGCCCCGTCCGCGCTGCCGGCGTGCTGGTCCCGGTCCTCGTCCTCGTCGTCGTCTTCCTTGTCGTCGCCGTCGTCGCCATCGTCGCCATCACCGCCGCCACCACCATCGTAATCCCCGTCGACGCCCCCGGCCACGATGCACGACGGCGGCAAAAAGGCGCGCCCGAGCGCGGCCGCGCGCAGCAGCGCCCGCGAGCGCCCGCGCGACAGGTCGTCGAGCGCGGCGCGGCAGCACCCGCGCACGGCGCGCGCGAGCCCGGCGCCGCCCCCGCTTGCGGCCAGGTCCCTAAGCAGGCGGTCGGCGCGCGCCTGCCCCCGGTCGAAGGCGTCGCGCGCGTCCCACAGGCGCGCGGAGGGCGCGCCGCTGCCCGGGCGGCACGCCGCCGCCACGGCCGCGGGAACCCGCCGCGCCAGCGAGGACGCGCGCTGGCCGTGCAGGCGCAGGCCGTCGACCTCCTGCACGAGGCACACGGCCTCGTCCGAGGGCCAGCGCAGCCAGTCGCCGTAGGGGCCGACCAGGAGCAGCAGGCCCTCCCAGCGTAGGGCGACCGCGTCGCCGCCCACCCAGGCCAGCGACGAGGGCGGCGGCGGCGGCGGCGGGCGGGCGGGCCTGCTGTTGCTGCTGCCGCCGCCGTTGCCGTTGCCGTTGCTCCCGCCGCGGGTGGGCAGCTTCGGGGCCAGGGGGAAGTCGTCGTCGTCGTCCTCCTCGTCGCCGCCGCCGTAGTCGTAGGCGTCCTGCGAGCGCCCGATGCCGGCCGTGTCAAACTCGGCGAGCGGCTGCGGCTGCGGCCGGAGCGAGGACGAGGACGGCGGCCTGGGCGGCGGCGTCGGCGCCGTCGGCGGCCCGGGCGGCGCGTGCCGCCCCTTGCCCTTGCCTCTCCTGCCGTTGTGCCTCGACCCCTCCCCCGCGCCGCCGCCGCCCTCCTCCCCGCCCTCGGCTTCCGCGTAGTAGGCAGCGGTGTCGATCGGCTGCCTCCCGGGCCCCGCCGCCGCCCCCCCGGCCGCCGCCGCCGCCAGCAGCACGCGCATTACGCCGTCGCCGCAGTGGGCGGCGACCAGCGCGCCGCCGTCGCCCGGGGACGCGGCCAGCGCGACGACCCCCCCGCACGAGCGGGGCAGGGGGGGGCCCTCGTAGCACGCAGAGTCGTCGACGACGAAGAGGACGGGGGCCAGAGGGGCGCTGGCTGGTGCGCCCTTTTGCGGAAAAGACGAGGAGGGGAAAAAGAGGCCGCCGCCCAACGCCGCGCCGCTCCCGAGCGGCGGCGCGGCGTCTCCCCCGAACGCCAGGAGCACCTCCAACGGGGCCGCCGGCGGCATGGCGTCGAGCGCCGCCGCCTCTCCGTCGCCGTCCTCGAATCCGCCCTGCCGCCGCCGCCGCCGCGCCTGCAGCAGCGCGGCGTGCCGCCGCGCCGCCGGCGGGTCGAGCACCGCCATCGCCGTCGGCATCGGCATCGGCATTGGCATCGTCGTCGTCATTGCCGTGGTGGTGGTCGTGGTTGTATTTGTTGTCGTTGTGGTTGCTCCTGCTGCTGCTGTTTGAACGCCGCCACCGCCGCTTGCGCGGACCCACGGGGGCGGGGACGCGAGGCGCAAGACGCGCGGGCCGCCGCCGCCGCCGCCCAAGGCTGACGCCGCGGGGCCGCCCGCGCCCGCGCTGCCGGCGGCGGCGCCGGCGCCGGCAGAGGGCGAGCACGACGACGACAGGCCGACGATCGCCCAGAGGGCCGGGGGCTCGGCGCCCGTCGCTCCTGCTGACGCGGGGCCGTCCGATGTTGAGCCGCCCTCGCCCCCCCCCGCTCCCATCCCCGTCCCCCCCGCCCCCCCACCGCCCCCCCACCGCCCCGCCTTTGCCAGCACCACCACGCCGTCCCCAAACACGGCCGCGGCCGCGACCCCCCTGCCCTCGACCTCGGGGCCGAAGCTCAGCTCGCGCACGAGCGCGGGCCCGCCCCCGCCCCCGGCCGACGCGCCGAACACGTGCGCCCGCCCCGTGCCGCGCTCGACCATGGCGAGCTCGCCGTCGTGCGTCCACCCCCACGCGAGCGGCGGCGGGCGCGGCAGCGGCGGCGACGAGGCGGCGCGGAAGGCCCAGCGGAAGGCGCCGACCAGCCGGCCCGCGGCCGTGAACAGGCGCACGACCCCGGGCTGGCCCGCGGCCGCCTCGTGGTGCGAGGCGCTCGGCCAGAAGGGCGCGTCGGCCGCCGCGCCGCCGCCGCCCCCCAAAGCGGCCGACCCGCCGTCGCCCGCCCAGCCGTGGCCGTCGGGTGGCGGCGCGCGGCGCCGGCCCCCGAGAACGGCCGCCTCGTCCCGCAGCGCGGCGATGTGCCCCCCGAACGGGGCGGCGCAGCAGCGCACGGCCGACAGGTCGACGTAAGGGTAGGCGCGGCGCGTGAGCCAAGCAGAGTCGTGGTGGTGGTTTTCGCCCGCAGAGTCGTGGCCGCCGCCGCCGCCGCCGCCGCCATCGCCTCTGCCATCGCCGCCCCCCGCTCCGCCCCACGACTCGGATATCGGCACGGACAAGGCCTCGGCGGCCGCGACCCACCGCGCGGCGCCCTCGGCCGACCGCGGCGCGGGAGGGGGGTCCCAGAGCATGGCCGCGACCAGCGTCTCGCGCGCGAAAAAGACGCCGTCGCCGCACGGCTCCCAGTTGGCGATCGCCTCGGCGCGCAGCGAGGGCGCGTCCTTTTGCGCCGGCGTCGTGGAGGCGTCGGCTGACGTCATTATGGTCGTCGTGTTTTCTCGCGGGGGTGGTGGCTGCTTTGTCGTCGCTCTTGCACTTGCGTTCAGCGCATCATCCCCACCGGTGAGGGTTCCGAGTTTTTTCTCTGTTGCGTTTTGTTGATCAGGTGGGTGCTCAAAAACGTCACGTGAGGCGATCAGGTCGCTCTCTTTGCCTGGCGAGATGAGCGCGAGAGGGCGCCGAGGTCGATTCTCAAGGGAGGTTGCGCTTGTGTGTTGCGATTCACTCCTCCTTCCTCCCCTCTGCTCCTCCTCCTCTTTCTCTTCAAACTTTTTCACGCCCCCCCTTCGCCGCTCCGATCACCAATTTGCCTGCATTGCTTTCCTCTCGTACTCGCGACCCCACCCACCCATCCAATCATCCCGAGACCTCCATGGGCGACGCCATTCGACACGGAACAAGAAAAAGCGGGAGACCGCCGTGCGTCGCCTCTTCCTGACGCCCTCCCCTCCGCGCGCGATGGCGCCCGCGGCCGGCAAGCGGCGGGAAGTTGTGACGAAGACACAGCATCAGGACGAGCCGCCGAAAAAGCGGCGGCGGGCCAAAGAGGACGTGGCGCCCCCGCCGCCGCCGCCTGCGGCGAGCGAGCGGCCTCGCAAGAATAGCAAAACCGGCCCTGCCGCGCCGGTGCTGTCGCCGGCGGACGGCCCCCTCAAGACCCGCACGCCCCGCCAGCGCAAGTGGGTGATACGCGACGGCAGCGAGGACGAGGGCGACAGAGGCGAGGCAAGGGCGAAAGGCCGCCGCCGTCAACTCGCCGCCCTCGCCGCCGCCGCCGCCAGGCGCTACGTCGACGACGAGGCCGAGGTGAGGGAGGAGGAGGGGGAGGAAGGAGAGGAGGAAGAGGGGCAGGCGCCGTTTGACGACGCGGCGCTGAGCGGGTTCATCGACGACGGGGACGAGCATGGGGTTGAGGAGGCGGCGGCGGGGCAGGACGGCGCCGACGGGCAAAATGAGGAGGAGGAGGCGCGCCCGCGCCGCCGCCGCCCGGCAGGGTCGCCGCCGCCGCTGCGGATGCCGAGCCCGGACGTGGCCGAGGTGCTGGCAGCCTTGCGCGCAAGGCGTCAGGGATGCGTCGCCCTGTCCTCGTCGTCGGATTACGCCGACGCGGCCAGCTTGACCAGCAGCAGCAGCGGCAGCGGCCGCAGCGGCAGCAGCAGCGGCGACGATGACGACACGAGCAGCAGCAGCAGCGACGACGAAAGCAGCAGCAAAAGCGACCGCGAGAGCAGTAGCAGCAGCGAGCGCGAGGACCGAGGAATTCATTTGCTGAGCAGCTCCGCGAGCAGCGAGAGCGAAAGCGACCAAGGAGACAGTGGCGAGGGCGAGAGCGGGGGCGAGGGCGAGGGCGAGGGCGCTGCGCGGGACGGCGCCGTTAGCGGCGGCGCAGGACGAGGCGGCGCCGACGGGGGTGGCGCTGGCGGCCCAATCGCGTCCAGCTCCTCAGCTTCCGGGAAGAGCAGCAGCAGCAGTGACGACACAAGCAGCAGCAGCAGCAGCAGCAGCAGCAGCAGCAGCGACGACAGCAGCAGCAGCAGCGACAACACAAGCAGCAGCAGCAGCAGCGACGACAGCAGCAGCAGCGACGACAGCAGCAGCAGTGGTAGCAGCGACAGCGGCGGCACGAAGCCCGGCCCCTCGTCGTCGTCTTCGCCGTCTTCATCCGGTTCGGAAGACGACGAGGACGAGGCGAAAGCAGAGCCGCCGCCGCCGTCGCCGCCGCCGCCGCCGCCGCCGCCGCCCCAGCACGACGAGGAGCGGCGGGCGTCGCGGCCGCGCAAGAGGAAACAGAGGGGCTAGCCCGTGTCCTGTGCATTGCTTTCCAATAAAAGGTTTGATCAATGAAATATCAACCTCGCAGACGCGTGCCAGTCAGAAGAATCGTCCTGCCCAGGCAGAAGAAGGGTCTGCGTCCGCCGCCGCCGCCGCCGCCTTGCCCCCCTCGCCCCTGAAAAACCGCTCGTCCGCCCATGCTGCCTCGACGGCCGCCGCGGACGCAGAGGCAGGCGGGGCAGCAGGCGAGGCCGAGCGCAAGGAGTCCCACGACGCCGACAGGGAGCACGACGGCCCGTTTGGCAGCACGCCGAGTCCGGCCGCCGCCGGGCGTACGTCGCCTCTGCCGCCTGCCGCGCTCGTCGGCCGCCCCCGCCCTCCTCCTCCCGCGCGGCCCCCTCCCGCCGCCAGCACCTCGCTGCAGTAGGTCGCGGGATTGGGACACCGCGCCGCAAGCAGCGCCCGGTCCGTGGACCGCAGCAGGTGCAGGTGCTCGGCCTCGGCCGCCGCCACGCCCGCCGCCGCGCCCTGCCTCGGCCCCTCGCCCGGCAGCAGCAGTTGTTGGTGTTCTCCTCCGGCTGCTGCTGCTGCCGCTGCTGATCCCTGCCCGACCTGCTGCTGCTGCTGCTGCTGGTGCTTCTCGAGCATCATGAGCCCGTCGAGCATGCGCGCGAAGCGCCCCCCCTCCCCGCTGCCGCCGCCGCCCGGCAGCGGCGGCCCCTGCTGCTGCTGCTGCCCCCCCTGCGCCCGCCCCTGCTGCTGCTGCTGCAGGCCCACCGCGCGCGCCACCTCCCCGACCACGCCGCACAGCAGGGTCACCGCCCGGTTGCCGTACTCCACCCGCTGCGCCAGCGCCGCCACGTCCCCGCGCACGAGCCCCACCCCGCCCTCGACCCTCGCCAGCGCGCGCTCGAGCTCCGACTGCGCCGCCAGCAGCGCGTCCGCTTTCGCCGACACGAGGCCCACGCGCTGGCCCAGGTCGCGCGCGGCGAGCTGGAGCTGCCCGCGCGCGGAGGCCGCCGAGGCCTCGAGCTGGGCGCGAAGCTGCTTGACGGAGCCGCGCGTGGCGTACAGGAGGTCCGGCAGGAAGCTGGGGAGCGGCGGGAGGCCGCGCGCGGCGCGCACGGCGGCGGCGGTCGCGAGCGTGGCGGCGGCGAGCGCGGCGAGCGCCTTTGCTGTCGAACTGCTGCCGCGGCGGCGGCGGCCGCCGTTGCTGTCGTAACTGGCGCCCGCGCCGCCGCCCGCCGCCGCCCGCAGCGAGTGCATGAGCATCTGCTGCAGGTCGTCCACCTGTCGCTGCAGCCGCGAGGCGTCGGCCGACAGGCCGCCCGCCGGCAAGGAGGCGCCCCCGCCCGCGCCGGCCAGCGAGAGCAGCAGGCGCCGCGCCGCCGCGAGCACCGCCGACGCCAACAGGGCGAGCGCGCCGGTCGCGCCTTCGCCGGCCTCGCCCGAGATGCGCGCCTCGTGATAGGCGGTGTAGGCCGCCGCGCCCGAGGCGCCCGCCGCCACGGCGCGGAGCATATAGGCCGTTTTTGTTGTTGTTGAAATGCAGACCACCAAATCCCCTTGGCCCGCAGAACGGGGGCCGCGCCTTGGCGCGCGCGCGCGCGCCGAGGGAGACGGATGCACACGGGACTCTGGTGTGCGATTCTCGCCGCGCGCGCCCTCACGTTCTGCGGCGAAGAAAGGGAAGGGAAGGACGCTGTTTTTCTCGTTTCGCGCGGCGGCCAATGTGTCCGCCGGTTGTTGGGGGATCGATAAGGGGTCGTTGAGGTCGCGGGTGTTGGTAAATTGTCCAGAAGAATTTGTGAAAGCGTCCATGCATGGTTCATACGTGGTCTTAAAAAAATGGCAGCGAGACACGCCGACGGCCCGCGTCGGCGGGAAAGGCGCTCGCTCGGCCCGATGGGGGATGACCACCGGTTTGCTGCTCGAATGGGGTGGTGTCTAGTTGTGTCTAGTGAGGGTCGGGGGACGGGGGACGAGGGGAAAAGGGAGTCTGTGTGATTGTGCGCGCGTGTGCACGTCTGTCGATGGTGGTCATGGCGGCTCGCTCGTGTCCGCTGCCGGTCCGCGCCGCCCTCCGTGCGCGTTTCCCCCTTTTTCCGGCGCCGTCTCGAGCAGAGGGGAGAAAGCCAACGCAACTCTTGTCGGGGGGGCGGAAGGGGGCGGGCGGGAAGGGAAACAACGAGGCACCAGCAACCGACGTCAAGCCTGTGTGTGGCAAAGGTCTTTGCGGGGTCCGTGTGTCAGGTCGGTCAGGTTGGTGGAAAAGAGGCAGGTAGCGGACCGGAGCGCAGGAGGGAGACGAGCGAGCGAGGAGAAAACCGAGCGGGCGGGGGGGG
>Ga0209390_10003776_pt1 | contig 23889 bp, 17 predicted proteins | sample BON01_FD_187212 | JGI IMG/M metagenome (GOLD analysis project Ga0209390, IMG submission 187212) | Freshwater microbial communities from Lake Bonney liftoff mats and glacier meltwater in Antarctica - BON-01 (SPAdes) (version 2) | ecosystem: Environmental > Aquatic > Freshwater > Ice > Glacier... | reverse complement strand
ACAACAAATGGACTACTGACTCGAAGAAGAGAAATATAAAGGAAATAGACAAAGTAGTAGAGACATTCAACAACCATATTTCCGGGGTAGTAAATGCATTGATAATGAATCTAAGCAATGCAATGGCTGAACGCCTAAATGGCAAAATTCAAGAGCTTAAAACAGTAGGGAAAGGCTATCGAACCTTCGCCAACTTTAGAAGCGCAATACTGTTTTTCCATGGTGGCTTAGATCTATATCCCCACTAACTTAAGGGTAGAACCCTAATATCTAAATACTCATTTCTAGCATATTCTCTTTTGGATCTAAAATCTTAAATCTTCATATTCTTCCATCTCCCTTTTCGGAAAAAATACAGCGTTACCAACGAATGAAAGGAATGGCAAAATGCTATTGCAATAAAAACTCCAAGATATTCCAATTTAAATGTAAAGGCCAAGATATAGGCTAGGGGAATCTCTAAAACCCAAAGCACTCCAATATTAATCCAAGCGGGAGTTTTGGTGTCGCCAGCTCCATTAAATGCTTGAGTTAGCACCATCCCAATTGCAAAGAATACATAACCCAATGCGATAACCCAGAGTCCCTGAGCTGCGATTTCCTGTATTTCTATATTATCAGTGAAAAATCCAGCCAACTGTTTAGAGAAAATCAAATAAATCCCAGTCACTGAAGCCATAAATATGACCGTGTAGCGAGTGGTCAGCCAAACTGCAACTTCCGCACGATCAGTCTGATTGGCACCTAAATTTTGACCTACAAGAGTGGCTGCAGCTCCAGCCAAACCCCAAGCAGGTAAAATGGTGAAAATCAAAATCCGAAACGCTATCGTATAGCCTGCCAAAGCAGTCGAACCAAACTCCGCGATCATCCTAGTTAATGCAATCCAAGCCACGGAATCGATAAGGAATTGCCCCATCCCTCCAACCGAAATAGTTAATATCTTTCGGACAATCGTCCAACTGATCTCGATGTTTTCCCGAAGGATTTTGAGACGATGTTTCCCATTAAATAGATGATAAAGTTGATACAATACTCCAACACTTCTTCCGAGTGTGGTAGCTACTGCGGCTCCTTCCAAACCCCAACCTGACCAATTGCCAATTCCAAAAATCAATATGGGATCTAAGATAATATTCAACCCATTTGCAATCCAAAGTGATCGCATTGCAAGATGCGCTTGACCCGCTCCACGAAACGCTCCATTGATCAAGAAAAGTAACATGATAGCCGTATTCCCCGCAAAAATAATTCGTGAATAGGCCACACCCGATTCAACAACAGCAGGCTCGGCACCCATCAAGCTCAAAATATCATCAGCAAAGATCCATCCGAGTACTCCCAATATCACTGAAATCGCTCCACCGATAATCAACAATTGAAAAGCAGCGGAACCAGCTTCTTCGTATTCTTTCTCTCCAAATCTACGTGATATCAAGGCCGTGGCTGCCATGCTAATTCCGAAACCAACTGCATAAATCAACACTACCACGGATTCAGTCAAACCTACGGTTGCGATGGCATCAGAACCCAATTTAGCTACAAAGAAAATATCCACTACTGCAAACAATGATTCCATCATCATCTCCAAGATCATGGGAATAGCCAAGATCACGATGGCTGTTTTTAACGAAAGGCGCGTAAAGTCTTGTTCCTTGCCAACGATTGCATCTTTGATTAATTGCAAGGTCATTTATAATTGGACAAATTTTGAAGACCTAAAGAATGGGAAATTTCCAATTATCGAAAAACTGTCTGAGTTATTAATGGGTTTCCAAATACAAAAGAGGCACTTTTTATCAATTTTCATCCTTCAGTTTTAGTCCTTCTACATTGCTCACCCAATAGATTTGCTATCCACTATGACATGAGCATTGGGATGAAGCCATAAAATTGAAGCTGGCAAATCTGTTCTTATTTTCCCTTCCAAAAGTAAATCCAAGGCTGGTTTTTTTTCCTTTCCCGTGATAAAGAGAAGTATCATTTTCGAAGCCATAATATTCCCCATTCCCAAGGTCATCCCTTCTGTCAAAGGTACATCTACTTTCTCTATCATACCGCTTCTTAAGGTTACTGGATGTAGTTTGGATACGTGACAATTTGGCTGAAGGAATTCCGCTGGTTCATTCAATGCAATATGTCCATTGATTCCAATGCCCAGAATGCAAATGTCTATTCCATCGGACTCATCTAATTCCTGCTGAATTCGCTTGCATTCATAAATTGGGTCGACTGCCTCGACATCAAACGAAATGTATCGATCATCTTCGATTTCCAGCCTATCGAGTAACTTTTCCTGAATGTTAGACTCGGATGTAAAAGTTGACTCGCTGTCAAGCCCAATCCACTCATCCAGCTTAATAACTTTCATCCAGTCAAAAAAATCACGAGATTTTTGATGCTTTCTCGCCATCAACTCATATAATCCCGCTGGAGAATTGCCGCTCGCTGCACAAAAAAGTAAATCTGGGGTGATTTCAATTTCGCGATGAACAAGTTTAGCTCCGAGTATTGACATCTGCGTATAATCTGTGCAATAGTGTATTTTCATATAGATAAATAAGATTTACTTATTAAGTTTTGTTTGTAGCCACTTTTCTTTCTAGACTGAGTAAAAAGCATAGGATTTATTCAATTCTAAAATTTAGACTAATTCGGTCACATTTCATCCCAGCCTACCTGCGGTCAGGGATTTCAAGCACTCGAATCAAGATTACTACTGTCAATGTGAATAATCACATTGAATTTATTGATTATCCGATACTTCGCCAAAAGACGGAAGAGGTAAGGATATAATTGGAAAATACCTGATAAAGGTCTACTGTGGATTGCCTAGCTGTTATGGGTCTTCTTCATTAGATCCCAATAAACAAGGCAAATAAGGCTACTTGCATAATTGAGGATAATCGCAATATATTTTTAGCCCAATCCTGATTCTAACCATTCATTTCTATTTCTAAAGGTTCGGATTTTCCAGTAACCTGTCTTGTAATAAGAAAATGCGACCAAAGCAGCAATCAAATTAGAAATTGGGAATGCCCACCAAATACCCTCAAAGCTAAGCACCGTCTTGGTTGAAAGAATGAAAGCTAGAGGGAAGCGAACTATCCAAAGGCTAAAGATAGAAATAAGCATGGAAGCCTGAGTAAAGCGGCTTCCATTAAATACTCCATTAAGCACTTGCTGCACTCCTAAAAGCCCAAAGCTCAAACTCATAATTCTAATGAACTTTGCACCATCTTTGATGACTTGTGGATCATTTGGTACAAAGAACGCTGTCAGATTTCCTGCAAATAGAAACAATAACACTCCTATTCCTGTAAGTCCAAAAAATGCAATTTTAGCACTCAAATCACCTATTTTTTCTGCTCGTTTGATTTGTCCAGCACCTATGCTTTGGCCTACCAGCGTCGTCGTAGCAATACCCATTCCTATGGAAGGGACAATTACCAAACTTAGAATTCTAGCTCCTATCCCATAGGCTGCCACTACTTCACTCCCATAGCTAGTCACTAGCATAACCATCACGGTCATGGCCGCTGCTCGTGAGGATTGCTCCAAACTAGCGGGAATTCCCAATTCAAACATTCGCTTGACCCAGCGAAACTCAAGCTTCATAGAGCTTAACTTGATTTTGATTCCCTGCTTTCCTCTGAAAAGAATATAAAGACCAGCTGCTGCCGAGAGACCCTGTGTGATGACACTTGCTATGGCAGCACCAGCCACACCGTATCCTTCTATACTTCCATACCCAAAAATAAATAAAGGATCCAGCACCAAGTTTAAAAGTACAGTGCCAAAAACTATGTACATCGGCAGTAGTACATTCCCAATTCCCCGCATTAAGGATTGGAAGACAAAAAACATGAAAAGAAATACAAACCCAAAGGAAGAGACTTGAAAATAAGTGACCGAGTCATTTAATATCTCAGGCCCTGCCCCCACCAAATTCATCAAAGGTGATGCCGCAACATATCCCAAAATAGCTAAGAGAATTGAAATCAAAAAGACGATAAAAACAGTTTGTGAGGCTGTGAAATCAATCATTTTTGAGTCATTCGCACCCCTATACTGAGATACGATCACAGTTCCTGCAAGGGTCAATCCAGCTCCCAGTGAGAGTACCAAAAACAAAATAGGAAAGCTAATACTTACAGCAGCAACTGCATTGGCCCCCAATCGTCCCAGCCAAAAAGTATCGATCAACTGATATGCTGTCTGGAGAATATTGGCCATAATAATAGGCCACGCTATTGTGAAAAGACTTCTGGCTAAACTCCCCTGTTGAAATTGATTTTTCTTTCTCATGCATCATTCTATTGAGATAAATTGACCATTTACTCCAAGGTGCCAGTAAAATTTGAAAATCAGAAGAAGAACTACATCTATTAAACCCAATAAATATGAGTCCGCTCCGAAAAGGCATTTCCACTAGAAAATAGTGCCATTTGGATCAATTTGGAGGGGGTATTTTCTCTAAATAGCAGTTATCGGAGTGGACTCAAATATAAATCTTAGATTTTTTTAGTGTATATATTACCAAATCTATCCTTTGCTTCTATCATCAAATTCTCTTTTGACTCTGGGTTAAAAAAGAACATATGATCATTTAATTGAGGCTCTACCCATTCTCGGCGCTTAGGAAGCTGTGGCCCAAGATGTAATTCTACACTTAGCGGATCAACAGCCACGATCTTCTCTGGAGTGCCTTTCTTTATACCATTTTCAAACCAGGATATTTCCCATGCAGGATCATAATTCCAACAATTCAGACTCATCTGATCAGGGAAATCTTTGTGATATCCTGTATCATAAACTCTAAATTGCTCAGTGATTTCCATTCCAGTTCCTTTGTATTGCCATTTCAATTCAGATCCTTTTGCCTCATATACAGCATAGCCATTTGGTGTGCCATCGAAGCAAATCGGTCCAGACCACCAAGCTCCACAGACCGTCCCATGACAATGCTCATAGATGTTTCCAGAGATCATATTGTCATTGAAATGAGTGTGTCCAGACATCAAATGTGCCTGATAGCCTTCCAGAAGCCGATACAAATGTTCCCGATTACTGACTGTTCCACCTAGTACATCCCGATTTGGATAGCGATTCACAGCTCCGGTAAAAGTGGGAATATGTAAGGCAACGACGACAGTTTTACCCTTTTCAACTTGAGCCAAATCTTGTTCAAGCCAAGCTAGTTGCTCTTCTGGGATGTAGCCAATGTATTTATTGGAATTCCCTAGATAAAACACATCATCTAATACCACATAGTGGATCTCACCCCGATTCCAAGAATAATAAGTTGGACCGAAATGCCCCTTAAACGTTTGATTACTCCATTCATCTGAGCGCACTCCAAAATCCATATCATGATTGCCAATCACTTGGAAAAAAGGAATATCATAGAGCTGAATGGATTGGTTGTATTCTTTGAATAACTCCAGTCGATCAAAAACCAAATCTCCACATCCAATCCCAAAAATATTCGGATCATTGATTGCCTGAATCGTCTTTTTCACATCAGGAGCTGCTATGGTTAAGAGTTGATTTGCCTCATATTCATTTTGAATCTGGGTATCTGAGAGCAGGAGAAAATGATGATTCTCATCTGAAGATGCCACTTTTGCCAAATCAAAATAGAGGTTTTGGTCAACCTTGGTCTTATCTATTTTTTGGAAAAAATCAGATGAGCCATTTGCCATTTTTTTAATCTCGAAACCCGCTGGTGCAGAAACAAACACAAAATCTCGATCAGTACTTGAATTGAGTTTAAACTCGCCCGAGGAATTTGTGAGCACCACAGATTTGCCATCCGAGATCACCACCCTATGCAATCCCGTTCCTCCAGTTGTCACCCTACCCTTGATCCGGATAGGGCTGAAGACAGTCGGAGAAATTAACTTCTTTCCAGAACCTGCCGCAAAAACACTTCCGCCTAATCCCGCAATTCCAGTCGTGGTCAGTCCGATTGTTTTGATGAAATCTCTTCTGTTAAACATCTTAATCCAGTTTTTGAGTTTGAATGATTTTTATAAGCTCTTCAAGAAATGTTTTACACTATTCTCTCTCTTTGCAAGAGATTGATGGAATTTACATTGTCTTTTTTCAAAATTCTTAATTTCTTAACAAAACTACTTTCTAAACACAAATAGAAATAAATTTTTAGTCAATCGGTTTTCATTTATTTAATAGAGTTAAGCCACGAGGTTAGGCACTTTACTTTATAAGTCAAATTTTGATCTATTACTCAAAAAGTGAAATGATCACTGAATCAATCCTCTCCGAAAACCTCTTTGAATACCCAGCCTTTACCCCACTCTTCTTGCTCTTCTTCACTCCATAGTTCAGGGAAGAATATAACCTTTTGAAAACGCGGCGGCAGGTATTTCTGCCAGTTGGTACCACCGGTAGCTGCGATATCCACGGGATCTTTTTGGAGGTATCGCACAGCAGATTTGTAGTGCGCCAATGGCCAGAATACGTTTGATTTTAGGTCAAATTGTTTCATCAATTCCGTCAACTCATCAGACGGAGTATCGATATCTATATATTTTTGCCAGAGGTTTTTACGACGGAAATTCTCAATGATTTGGATGAGTTTTTTACCGTATTTCAATTCAAAGTTTTTCAGGGTGAGTGTCTTCTTACCCGAAGCCAGTTCGATTGCCCCCTGTTGCCAGTACAAATGTTCAAAGATATCATCCGATGGCGAGTGGTAGTCAAACTCGGATCTTTTGGATAGGGCGACTAAGTGAAATGCATCCGCAGCCATCAGTTCGATCTCACGGTACTGGGCACTTTGAAACCCACTGGAAGGAAGCAGTGACATTCGGAATTTCAGAAATTGCTCACGCTCCATACCTTTCCACATCATTGCAAATGATGAAATCAAATGATCAAAATACATTAAAATCCTTTCCAACCGCTCTTTGTAAAAATCTTCTGTAATCGGATCAAAATCTGAAATTTGCTCCATTTCGGAGATAATCAACTTGAAATACAGCTCTGTGATTTGATGGTAAATAATGAATATCTTCTCATCCTTGAAGCTTGTTTTAGGCTGCTGAAGAGAAAGTAATACATCCAAATTGATGTATTCCCAATAAGTCAGGTAGTCCGCATAGAGCAGTCCCTCGAGGTAAGAAAGCATATCCTGACCCGAAGCTTTGAATTTCTCTTCCAGCTGATGGATTTTATCTAAGATTTCGGGGTCAAACTGAGACTCTTGCATAAGTACTTTTTTGGTGAAAAAGATAGTTTTTTAGCCTTCGATCTATTTACTTCGAATTGTCAATCATTACTATCCTACAGGACAAAAATCATTGATTCATTCTTATAAACCAAAATTATCATGGAAGCGACGGCAATCCACAAATCTTTAAAGAAGGACACGTTTGAGGGGGTAGATTTTCTGGATATAGATGATTTACTGACTGAGGAGCAAAAGCTGATTCGCAGCTCGATTCGTGATTTTGTAAAACAGGAGATCTCTCCTTATATAGAGGACTGGGCTCAAAATGCTTATTTTCCTTATGATATTGTAAAGAAATTTGGCGATGTAGGTGCATTTGGACCTCAGATTCCTACGGAATACGGTGGCGGCGGACTCGATTATATAGCTTATGGTTTAATCATGCAGGAGATAGAGCGCGGAGATTCTGGGATGCGATCCACCGCGTCTGTGCAAGGATCACTGGTGATGTATCCGATCTATAAGTTTGGCTCTGAAGAGCAGCGGTTGAAATACCTTCCCAAACTTGCTTCTGGGGAATATTTAGGATGTTTTGGCTTGACTGAGCCAGACCATGGATCCAATCCGAGTGGCATGATTACCAATTTCAAAGATATGGGTGATCATTATCTTCTGAATGGTGCCAAAATGTGGATCTCAAATTCCCCAATGGCGGATATCGCCGTAGTTTGGGCCAAGAGTGAAGAAGGAAGAATACACGGTTTGATTGTGGAACGGGGAATGGAAGGTTTTTCTACTCCAGAGACTCATGGGAAATGGTCACTGAGAGCTTCTTGCACCGGAGAGCTTGTTTTTGATAATGTAAGAGTTCCAAAGGCAAATTTACTTCCTAACAAATCAGGTTTAGGTGCTCCGATGATGTGTTTGGATTCTGCTCGTTTTGGAATTGCTTGGGGCGCTATCGGTGCTGCGATGGATTGCTACGAATCAGCACGTAAATATGCTGCTGAGCGAATTCAGTTTGGGAAACCAATAGCGGGATTCCAATTGACACAAAAGAAACTGGCAGAAATGCTTACCGAGATTACCAAGGCGCAACTACTGGCCTGGAAAGTCGGAAAAATGATGAATGATGGAACTGCTAAAACGGTTCATATCTCCATGGCAAAGCGAAACAATGTGGAGATGGCTATAAATATCGCTCGGGAAGCAAGACAAATCCATGGCGGAATGGGTATTACTGATGAATATCCAATCATGCGTCACATGATGAATTTGGAATCCGTCCTGACTTACGAAGGCACGCACGATATCCATTTATTGATCTTAGGTCAAGAAATCACCGGTTTGCAAGCGTTTAAATAATTAGCTGATCAAAAAAGTAAAATTCTCGAGAGTTTGTTTCTCGAGGATTTTTTATGCTGGTTAGCCGGATGAAGAAACCAGAATAGAACTGGCAAATACTTGATGATAAAGTTTTTTGGATCTTCCCTGCCTACTGGCAGACAGGCGTATTTGGTTTCAATAATCGATAAATAAAAGCTATAAGCATCTTTGCGGATATTATTATTTTTTATTTTAGGATAAGACTTTCTCTAGCGCTTCACAAACTTCCCGCTAAACACTTTTCTCCCCTCTCCTTCTAAGAAAATCAAATAGGTACCAGCCGCAAGGATAGATATATCCAACTGATAGCCATTTTCAGATCTCTTTTGAATGGTAATAATTCCAGTTACATCTTTTCCTTCTAAACTATAAATTTTAACCGATTTCAATAAAATAGATTGATCTGAAGCAATTTCCAATTCAATTTGATCAAAGGCTGGATTTGGATAGATTTTTAGCTCTTCAGATACTATTGTATTTGGTCTTAAAAGACCTGAAATGGTTACTTCCACAGCTTTGAGTATAGCTCTGCAGCCCGCAGCACTGGTCAATTCTACCGAGTAGCTTCCCATTTCAAATAAAGTAATCACTCGCTGAGTAGCATCTGGTATCAACACTTCATTTCGGAACCATTGATAGGTGAAATTACCTTCTGGAGCGACCAATTTATTCCCATCAGGCTTGATTTCGCCAGTTGGAAGCGGATTCGTTTTAATCTCATATTTGACCGTTTCTGCTAGACAAGCGCCCTGATATCGGATTACCGCATCATAGCTACCAGCCTCCTCAATAGACAGCACTTTCCCTTTCTGTCCTGTTACTTCAACTCCGTTTCTTCTCCACAGGATCACTTCAAAAGTGGCTGTAGAATTAATAGTCAATTCCGATATTGACCCTGCGCAAAACTCAACAGGTCCAGTAAGGGTAACTGGAGCAGAATTATTTGCTTTTACAATAAGTTGAGCAGTCTTCACAGTTACATTTCCAGCCTGATCGATAGCACTGACTTCGATAGGAATCACCTTCCCGATGTCTTCACAGGTGATTGCGATACGATTGATCGTAATTTCTTTGATTTCGCAATTGTCAATCAAATCAGTATAAAAGTTTTCCGGATTCAATTGAAGAGAGCCTTTACTTACATCAAGCTCGACTTCCATCGATTTTGAATTAAAAATCGGAGCTAAGGTATCTTTGACCAAAACGGTGATTTCGGTGATTCGTGCCAATCCTTTTGTATCAGTCAATGTGACCGTAACTGTATTATTACCAAGATTTCCACAATTAAAATCAGCTTTACTGATGGAAATAGAAATTCCAGGATCTTCAAGTGGATAGACTGTAAATAGATTCTCAGATTTCAGGCTGGACTTCCCATCCTGCTTTAATTCCAAAACCACATTCGGTTCCACTAATGGAAAGATCGTTTCATAAAAGTCTTCCGAGCTAAAGACGATACTTTTTAATTTTGCCCTACAGCCAGCTGTATTACTGATTTCAACCGTGTATTCACCGGATTGTACAACCTGATAATTCTTAGCAGTTTCACCGTTTATCTTTTCACCATTTCGATACCATTGATAGGCTTGGGCAGTTGGCGCAATTAAAATTTTATCCTCTTTTGTAATTTCTCCCATTGGGAGTTCATTTACTTTTACCTCTACTTTCACAGTTTCTGCTAGGCAGGCTTCCTGATATCGGATTACCGCATCATAGCTACCAGCCTCCTCAATAGACAGCACTTTCGCTTTCTGTCCTGTTACCTCAACTCCGTTTCTTCTCCACAGGATCACTTCAAAAGTGGCTGTAGAATTAATAGTCAATTCGGATGTTGACCCTGCGCAAAACTCAACAGGTCCGGCAATGTTCGCAGAAGCAGAATTATTTGCTTTTACGGTTAGTTGGGAAGTCTTCACAGTTACATTTCCAGCCTGATCGATAGCACTGACTTCGATCGGAATCACCTTCCCGATGTCTTCACAGGTGATTGCGATACGATTGATCGTAACTTCTTTGATTTCGCAATTGTCAATCAAATCAGTATAAAAGTTTTCCGGATTCAATTGAAGAGAGCCTTTACTTACATCAAGCTCGACTTCCATCGATTTTGAATTAAAAATCGGAGCTAAGGTATCTTTGACCAAAACGGTGATTTCGGTGATTCGTGCCAATCCTTTTGTATCAGTCAATGTGACCGTAACTGTATTATTACCAAGATTTCCACAATTAAAATCAGCTTTACTAATGGAAATAGAAATTCCAGGATCTTCAAGTGGATAGACTGTAAATAGATTCTCAGATTTCAGGCTGGACTTCCCATCCTGCTTTAATTCCAAAACCAAATTCGGTTCCACTAATGGAAAGATCGTTTCATTAAAGTCTCCCGAGCTAAAGACGATACTTTTTAATTTTGCCCTACAGCCAGCTGTATTACTGATTTCAACCGTGTATTCACCGGATTGAGTGACCTGATAATTCTTAGCAGTTTCACCGTTTATCTTTTCACCATTTACATACCACTGATAGGCTTCGGCTAGAGGGGCAATCAAGATATTATCCTCTTGTGTAATTTCTCCTGTTGGGAGTTCATTTACTTTTACCTCTACTTTGACCGTTTCTGTAAGACAAGCACCTTGAAATCTGATCATCGCATCGTAAGATCCGGCTTCTTTTACTTCAAGTATTTTGCCAAGGCTTCCACTTAGTTCGGCCCCATTTCTTCTCCATCTTACGACTTCAAAAGCCGCAGTTGAACTTAAGCTCAAAATTGTTGCTGATCCATTGCATAATTCGAGGACTCCGCTAATAGTTACAGGACTAGTATTGAATCCTGTCACAAATACCTGAGCGAAAGAGTTTGTGCTATTTCCCGAGTTGTCAACTGCTGTGACTTCAACGGTAATGGTCTTACCAATATCTTCACAAGTGATTGTGCCTGTGCTTAAGATAATTTCCTTAATTCCGCAATTATCAGAATTAGTCTTTACTATAACGCTTGGAATAATTTCAACAGCGCCTTTGGACGGGTCTAGCACTATACTAAGGTTTTGAGTAACTAGGATTGGTTTAATATCATCCAATACTTTTATCTTGACGACCTTATCCCATATTTTTCCACTTGCGTTTTTGGCAATAACTTGTATTTCAGTATCGCCAAGATCGGTACAGGAAAGTTCTGTAGATTTTGAGTAGTTAAAAGTCAATCCTTCAGCTGCCGAAAAATTACTTAAAAAGTCAGAAGGGACGAAAGAAGCTTTCCCAACCTCATTCAACTTTTTAATAACTAATTCCCTAAACACAGGTTCATAAGTAGCTGCCTTTAACTTGATTTTTAATTCAACCTCATCAGCATAAACTCGCCGCTCGACTCTGATCAAATTATAATTTGTATCCATGATCGGAAAAGCATAGATCGGGCTGAATTTGATTTTGGCAAAAGTTTCTCCACCTTCTACCACTTTTTCAAGATTGACTTCGAGATGTCCGTAATGCTTCCCTCCATCTATCAGAATCGGTCTCGGTCCAGAAGTATTCCATTGCTCAACCGAGTTTTGATCTGCTGTCCATCTGGAATATGGATTGTAGTCAAGGGTTTGTAGTGGATTATTCTTCCAGTCTCGCTTCACCGCTGCGAGTCCGTCACCAGCAACACCCACATCGTAGTAGAGTACGCCTTTTCCATCGTTATTTTGATCTACTAGACTTCTTTCAAAGGTCTCATCATGGCCAGATAAGACTGCAATGACTTCGTATTGCTCAAAAAGTGGATTTAAGATTTGCATTGGGGTACCAACTTGACCTACACTAAGTTCGTGATTCAAAGGAACCCCACGCTCTCCCGAGCTAAAAGCAATATGATGGTACTGGACAAAAATAAGTTGACCTGCATCACTCGCATCTTTTAAATTAGCTTCGAGCCAAATGTATTGATCTGTGCCCGGGCCAAAGCTACTCAAGTCATTTCCACCCCGAGCCTTGTAGGTAGCTTCAGTATAATTCTCCTGAGTGTCTGTTCCTGGAACAGTAAATTCCTTTCCTTTTAATTTAGTGACGCCATCAAAATCTGATGCTACCTGATCAGGAGTACCATTACTGGAATCAACCGTCAAAATTGTGATCGGCCCATAATCCGAGCGATAATAGCTTTGACCATGCCTTTGAAGCGGATCGGAAACGGGTGTTTTAAAATAAGCTTGATATCTATTTCGAGAAACTACCGGAGCAAACTTTCCATCCGCAGTATCGCCATATCCGCCATTCATTCCTCCAAAGTTCTCCCAATTACCAAAAGATGGAATAACCGGGTACGTACTAAATCCCCTATCAAACTCGCCTGCATTGTGTCGGAAAAACTCATCCCAAGCCGGTTGATAGCCCCCACCCTGAACCAGATCGCCTGGCATCACCATGAAATCAATATCTCTAGTATTGATGATTTTTAGATTTTCAGCATACCCTTTCTGCTCTGAAAGGAAATAATTTGGAAACTCAAGACCTTCTAGCATGGTCACTCCAAACTTATCTTTCCATAATTGAGGGATCACAAATGGTCGAAATAAAGGTCGACCGGGAAACCATTCCCTATGGATCACTCTTCCCCTTGGATCAGTCTCAGAATCTGCAAGAGCTACAAATCTGATTTTTTCCCAGTCATTTTGATCCTTTGGAGTTTTGAAAGATGATTCGTAAGGAAATCCCCCCAGTATGACTCTGTAGGTGACATTGATCCCAGGAGGCAGTTTCACTTGAACTTGGTAGCGATAGGCTTGATCGGACTGGAGCCAAGAACCTTTTTCTAAACCTACTATGGTTTGATTTTTCTCTATTGCAGTATAAAAAATCTCAGGCACCAACTCACCTATCACTACTTTAGTAAAAATGACTTCACCAGCAGGATTTTTTATAATTATCTCGCTTGAAGTCAAAGTACTTCCAAACCAAGTCAATTGAATCTTGCCCTGATCATATACTTGTAGATAGGGATAAACTCGGTAAGGATTAATTTCAAAAATTGTGGATCCGCTAAAAAACAAACTAATAGCAAGGAGAAAAAAAGGAAAAAAAGATTTTTTCATGTGATATATATACAAATCCAGTTGACCCAAAGATATGGATTTGATATTACTCCACCCTACTTTTCAAAACTATGGACTGAACAGAATTTAAAGGATCGTTGCTGAAAACAAAGATATTACGTTGGTCAATCCCTTTTCTTCCTTTTGGATTGAAAGTGATCTTTAGCTCGATGGATTCTCCAGGATTGACAGTCGTTTTAGGAATTTCCAAAAGTAAGCAATCGCAATTGCCCTGAATCTTTCGGACCTCAAGCACTTCCCGACCTTTATTGGTCAAAGTGACCATTTTGGTTTGGATCATGTTGGCATTTATTCCACGTAGATCAATTTCAGTTGGCGAGATCGAAAGCTGAGGAACCTGATTGAGCTGCTCTTTTGAAATTGGGGGGAAATACTCGAAAATGTTTGCAATCACTTCTAGGCTTACGGCATTTTCCTGTGCCCAACTCAGCAGCACTTGATCCTCAATGTAACCCAACTCTTCTTTTCCCAAGCCATCATATACCACATCCAAAAGTCCTCGCTGATTAGGTAAAATCTGAGCCTCCTGCTGAAAAACTTTAATGTAATCAGGTCCGGTATACGTCAGCTCATTTCGAAGAATAGGCTTTTTCCCAAAATTGAAAATCTCTACTTGCTTTACTTTTGGTCCATTGGTAAGGACTTCGCCCAAATTTACCTTGTCCAATCTAAAACCTAAATTCCCTTCCTTTTGAGGATAAGCAAGAGGAGGATTTTCAGGCATTGGGATGGAAGTACCTTCGATGTACAAGGTGTCTTGGCTTCCGATCAAATTACCTCTGACCACGATCATTCTGGAGAAAAACCCAGCAGTTGAACTTGGGTCAAAGGATACTTCGAGCTTTCCTGACTCACCTACACGAAGGGTATCTTTGGAATAATCCACCGTGGCGCAACCGCAATCCGTAATCACCTGCTCAATGAAAAATAAGGAGTCTTGAGTATGGGTAAATTCAAATTCGGCTACTTTAGAACCTTCCTCTTCCAACAAGCTACCAAGATCAACTTTATTCACTTTCCAAATCAATCTGGGAATGGCAGCGTCTTGAGCCTGAATATTTTGAATCGAAAGTGCAAAGAAAATAACTGAAATGAGTGCATTTTGAATCCTGAACATTACGCAATTAACACATATTTTGAACCGATTTATAGCCTGATTTACTTATTTTGCGCTAAAATTAGAACAATGGCAAGAGTACTTACAGGCATTCAAAGTAGTGGTAGACCTCATCTGGGAAATATCCTCGGAGCGATCGTACCGGCAATTGAATTGATTAAGCAAAACAACGAGGAGTCTTTTATTTTTATTGCAGATTTCCATTCGTTGACCAGTTCTAAAGATGGCGAACTCCGAAAAGAAAATACGCTGGCCGTGGCCGCTGCTTGGTTGGTCTTTGGATTGGATATCGACAAGACAGTTTTCTACCGTCAATCCAGACGACCGGAAGTAGCCGAACTCACTTGGTATCTAAGCTGCTTCACTCCTTTCCCCATGCTTGCCAATGCGCACAGCTTCAAAGATAAATCAGAGCGATTGGCAGACGTGAATGCAGGTTTATTTACGTATCCAGTGCTCATGGCAGCTGATATTCTTTTGTATTCGGCAGATTTGGTGCCTGTGGGCAAAGACCAATTGCAGCATTTGGAGATGTGCCGAGATATCGCTTCCGCATTTAATCATCAGGTGGGTGAAGAAATCTTGACCCTACCCGAACCACGGATATCAGAAGAGGTGATGATCATCCCAGGAACAGACGGTCAGAAGATGAGCAAGTCTTATAACAACTTCATCGATATTTTCCTCTCGGAAAAGGACTTGAAGAAGAATGTGAATAGCATCATCACAGATAGCAAAGGACTGGAAGAGCCTAAAGATCCTGACACATGCAATGTATTCAAACTGTACAGCCTGATAGCCTCTGACGATCAAAACACCCAAATGCGCAAAAACTATATCGAAGGAAACTATGGCTATGGACATGCTAAAAAAGAATTTATGGAATTGATTCTGGATAAATATGCCTCGGAGCGAAAAGCCTTTGATTTCTACATGAACCATCCGCAGGAAATCGAGCAGAAGCTTGCCGCAGGAGAAATGAAAGCCAAGGAAACGGGAATGAAACTGCTAGAAAAAGTAAGGGCGAAGTTGGGGTTTAGCTAATTGATATTTTCTCTTCACGCATTTTGACGTGTCTAAAAGAAATATGCTGTATGCTAGAAGGCTCATTCATTTTTTGAATTGTGGTGTATTTTCATCGTAAATCTTTTAAATTCAAATCATTCATTATTTAAACCTTTTTTGAAGGTTCTTTTTTCTAACTTAATTTTTAAATATAATGCAACTAACACACAATTTCTCACTAAAAGAAATGGTCAACAGCCCTACAGCGGTCCGGCTGGATTTTGAAGAACAATTTGATCCAAATCCAGAAATCATTGAAAATCTTAGACAGCTCTGCATTCATATCCTTCAACCTCTTCGAGAAAGTGCAAGAAGAGCTGTATTTGTCAACAGCGGATACCGATGTCTCAGGCTTAATAGCCAAGTAAATGGTTCGCGTTTGAGCCAACATTTAAAGGGGCAAGCAGCTGATTTAGTCGTTTCGGGATATTCCATAGAACAGATTTACAACAAAATCAGGAATTCAAATCTCCCTTATGATCAGGTCATTCAGGAGTTTGATAGATGGATTCACATATCCTTCAACTCAGGGCCAGGTGGATTTAGAAAACAAAATCTCCGCGCTGTCAAAGAAAATGGAATGACTAAATACTTGCAGGATTAATATTTGCCGAGAAAGTAGTATGTTCCGTTATTATCAATTTTAGCAATTAAGCTTTTAAAAGTTGATTGGCAACTATTGACACAGCGTGAAAAATTCCCTTATCTAATGGGTGGATTATCCGTAGTCCGCCCTTTTTTCAAATTCAATAAATTAACCCAAAGGGCAAAAACTGGAATTTTTTGTTTGTATTGGTCCCTATAATCTTCTTTTGATTAAATTTAGGGTATGAATAGATTCCTAATAGGATTTTTGGCAGCGCTGATACTGATGACTGGTGTATGGTTTTTTTGCAGATAGAATCTCCGACAAAACTGAACTTCAGGCCAATTCTGCACTGATTCAGCAACAGATTCAGCAAGTTGGCAAACTCATCGTAACCGAAGGATATTACTCTCAAGTGTTTACCTACAAAAATTCTCAAAAGCTATTTCTCAACCTGGTCAGTGCGGATAAAAAAGCCTTAGTCATTGCCAATACCAAAGCAACGGTAGAGTATGACTTACGCAAACTGGAAACAAAAATAGATGAGGAAACCAAAACTGTAACCATCCTCAACATCCCAGATCCGGTGATCAATATTTATCCTGAATTTGAGTATTACGATGTGACACAGGATTTCTTAAACCAATTTGAAGGAAAAGATTACAATACGATAAAATCGAGCGTTACCGCGCAGATTCGAAAAAAAATAGAGGCATCAGGGCTGAAGGCTGATGCCAGAGAGCAGCTGATGAGCGAACTTCTCAATATTTATGTTGTGACAAATACGATGGGTTGGACTTTGGTCTACCAAGATGAAGTGATAGTATCCGCTGAGCAGATGGAAAATCTGAAAAAGTGAGCGAGCCAATATAAACATTGAGATCAATCCTATTCCGAGTCATTTGCATACTGGGATTTTAAAAAAAAAGTATATCAAAGTTTACCTGCTCTTGTTTTATAAATAAATAACGGCACACTACTTTTTTGAATAAGTACGGTTTGGGAATTCATGATGAAGTCAATATTTCACCCCAAATATGACTTACTACTCTCACATGCCATTCGCCAGTTTATAAATACAAAAAATGGTTCTATCACGAATTTAATGGAAACAGGATATTAAAATAACAGTTATTTTCTGGAAAAATCATTTATAGAGATGCCTATCAACTGTATAGCTGATTCCTGAACTTTCCATTAATGGTTTTGGCTAATATTAGCTATACGTACCACTAATATAAGGGTAGAACCCTAAAAATAAGCTGAAGAAAAGTCTTGTATAACGATACCCATGATGGTAAAAACTCCGCCCATGTGAGTGTCTCCACATTAGAAAATGAAGATATTAAAAGTCGTGAGTGAGGACACTCACGACGGCTAAAAGACTAAAAAGTCGTGTCTGAAGAACCTCACAACGGCAAATGAAAAAGCCCAATCTTCCTTCAATTCGTCCCACAAAAAAACCCGGCTATCCACCGGGTTTTGATAATTCTATTCTTTCACTTTCTAACACGTCTCTTTATTAAGGAACTGAACCCAATATCTGAAATAAAACCTCCGAAAGAGATTATTACCTACTTCTCCAGAGATCCTTCAACTGCTGACCGTTGATCAGCATCACAAATCGCGCTGGATTGGGGATCAAGACGATTCGGACATCCTGCTTGTCAAACTGCTCTGACTCTACAGGCACACCCTGCTGACCACTTACCTCATAGCTTATGATCCCATTTGCATCTGGCAAAAGTGGCTTGTAGATGTTGGCAACGTAGGCCGTAGGCAATAATACGTCAGTATCCGACTTGAGCTTGGTCTGGATTTTTTCCAGTTGACCTTCCAATACATCCTCATATTTCTCATTGAAATCATCTTCCAAATCATGAAGCTCCTCTTCCAAGTCATCATAGCTTTCATGGTTGTAATCCATGGCGGCCAACTGGTTTCTTTTTTCTACAATCTCTGTCAAGGCTTTGTCAAGCGTATTCCAATCCATTCGTATGTTGTTTTATTCTTTTGCAAAGATGGGTAATCTCAAAGTTTTCGAATACTATTTTTTAATAAATCTAAGCGCTCTCACAACATCGGTATTCCAATTTTAGTACGGTAAAGGCTTAGCAAGTGCCAGTTACAGTTCTTAGCTCATCAATAAAATCTTTCCATTTCTTCCCTGAGTTTCGTAGGCTGTGATCGCCTCCGCAAATTTCTCCAATGGAAAAGTCTCTCCTACATCCACTTTGGAGTCGGCATTCATCAAGAAGCTAAAAACAGATTTGAATGCGCTTTTTCGCTGTGTATCGTCCATGCTTTCCATCCAAGTAGTCAGCCAGAACCCTTCTACACTTAGATTTTTGAAAATCAGAAGTCCGCTGTTAAGTGGAATATTTTCTAAGCTGAGCAATCCGAAAACCATCATTTTACCTCCGGCTTTCAGGGAAGCCAAAGCTTTGCCTCCCAAGACTCCGCCGACTGCATCAAATACAATCGAAACGCCCTCACCACACTCCGCAGCGATAACTTTTTGAAGTTTTTCAGTTTCAGTATTGATCACCAAGTCAGCTCCAAGTTCCTTCAAATACTTTTTTTGCGAGTCTTGACGCACGGTACAAGCCACCTTGATTCCTTTCGCTTTAGCCATCTGAATTGCAAACTTCCCGAATGCAGACGCGCCAGCTGTGACCAGTAGCCAATCCCCAGACTTCAAACCACTTTTCTCGATCATCCCATAAGCGGTCATAGGATTCACAAAAGCCTGGCAAGCTATTTCATCTGACATGCCTTCCGGGATAGGAATCACCAAACTGGCAGGTACGCAGAGATATTCACGCCAAGTTCCAATAGCAGTAAACATGACCCGAGTACCGACAGGAATCTTCCCTGCCTCATCGGATTTGCTGACCACGCCACTTGCCTCGAAACCGGCGCTGCTTGGCAATTTTGCGGTTATTCCATACATCCCTCTTACAAACATAATGTCCGAAGGATTGATATTTCTGGCGACTACTTTGATCTGCACTTCATGTGCTTTAGGTTCAGGCGCTTCGCTTTCGACCAACTTTAGCACATCATGCGGCATTCCACAGGTTTCAAAAATTACTTCTTTCATAGGATTGTTTCGTTTTGATTTTTCGGATTTAATTCTCCTTAAAACTATCGATATATTCTGTGTTTGCCCTGCCTCTCTTCTATTTTTTTATATCTTGAGTATTCAATTTTAAATCGAGATATATGGATTTATCCTCAGTCTTTTCACTGGAAGGAAAAGTGGCACTGATCACCGGTGCCAGTAAAGGAATCGGATTCAGCATTGCAGAGATCTTTGCTGCTGCTGGTGCAAAAGTAGTTTTGAGTAGCCGAAAGCAATCCACTCTGGATGAAATGGCTAATCAGCTTAATGCAAAAGGTTATGAAGCTATTGGAATCGCTTGCAATGTTGGGAATATGGAAGAATTGCCACTTCTGGTAGAGCAAACCATCGCCACTTATGGCCAATTGGATATTCTAGTCAATAATGCAGCTTCCAATCCAGTATTTGGGCCGGTGCATGAAACGAGCCTTGATGCTTTTGATAAAATCATAGCTGTCAATCTCAAAGCTCCCTTTGAGCTATGTCGTCTTTGCTTTCCCCATCTCCGCAAATCTTCAAATGCCTCAGTAATCAATATCAGTTCTATCGGAGGCATTTCGCCTGAGCAGGGATTGGGCATCTATTCTGTAAGCAAAGCTGCCTTGATCTCGCTCACCAAAGTATTTGCCAAAGAATGGGGCGAGGCCAAAATCAGAGTCAATGTCATCTGTCCGGGACTCATCGAAACCAAATTCTCAGAAGCTCTCTGGACAAATGAAAAAATCATGGCGATGATCATGAAACAACTTTCCATCAAGCGAGCCGGAACCAGTGAAGAAATCGGTGCTATGGCGCTTTTCCTAGCTTCTTCAGCCTCATCTTACTCCACCGGAGGCGTATTTACAGCTGATGGAGGATTTACCATTTAACATGATGCAAACCCAAAATCAATTTACAGACGATCTGCCAAACTTGCTGGATCGATATCGGAGTTTTGTCAAAACTCATTTGATCCCCAAAGATTTAGCTATTGTTCAAGGCCCGTTTCGGGAGTATCTACCCTATTTGGAGGAACTTCGAGAAAAGGCTAAGGCTGCAGGTTTATTTGCACCTCATCTTACTACAGAGGATGGTGGACTGGGATTGGACCTGGTTCAATTTGCGCAAGTTTCTGAGATCCTGGGTCACAGTCCACTCGGGCATTACGTATTCAACTGCAATGCGCCAGACATTGGCAATATGGAATTGCTGCATCTATTTGGTTCTGATTATCAGAAAGAGACCTTTCTAAAACCACTTCAAGAAGGTAAGATCCGAAGCTGCTTTGCTATGACCGAACCTTCATTTGCAGGAAGTAATCCTGTAAATATGGGAACCACAGCGATCAGGGAAGGAAACCAGTACCGAATTAATGGCCACAAATGGTTTACCACAGGAGCCGACGGTGCAGCGTTTACCATCGTGATGGCGGTCACTAATCCGGAAGCCGAATCCAAGTATCAGCGCGCCAGTATGATCATCGTACCCCTCGATAATCCGGGCTATAAGTTTATCCGAAATATTCCCATCATGGGCGAAGCTGGAGAAGACTACCTCTCGCATGCGGAGATTAAATTTGAAGACTGCATGGTTCCGATTGAGAATTTGATTGGGGAAGAAGGTCAGGGCTTTGCTTTGGCACAGGAGAGACTGGGACCGGGCAGGATTCATCATTGCATGCGATGGATTGGGATCTGCGAGCGGGCATTTGACATGATGTGTTACAGAGCTATCTCACGCGAGTTGGATCATGGCAAGCCACTGGCCGAAAAGCAAACAATTCAAAACTGGATTGCCGAAAGTCGTGCTGAGATCAAAGCAAGTAGACTGATGGTCATGGACACCGCTCAGCAGATGCAGGAAAAAGGTGCCAAGGCAGTTAGGGAAGATATCTCTACCATCAAGTTTTTCGTGGCAGATATCCTGATGAAGGTTATTGACCGGTCTATTCAAGTACATGGCGGCCTCGGAATCACGGATGATACGCTACTTTCCTTTTGGTATCGGCATGAACGCGGCGCCCGAATCTACGACGGCCCGGATGAAGTTCACAAGGCTTCTTTGGCACGGAGTATTTTGAAATCCTACCTTCCAAAAAAGTCCTAAACATGACTGAAACTCTAGATTTTGAAAAGCTAAAAAAGTATATCAGTCAGGAAGTTGGGACGAGTTCAGATTCTGCCCAGATCATTCAGTTCAAAGGTGGCTATTCCAATCTCACCTTCAAATATCAAACCCCGGAGCAAACTTTTGTGATCAGAAGGGCTCCTTTCGGAGAAAAAATCAGCAAAGCCCACGACATGGGTAGAGAAATCAGTGTTTTGTACGCCTTGCAAAAAGCGGGTTATCCAAAGTCACCAAAGCCCGTTTTGTTTTGCGATAATCCGGAGATTTTTGGAGCGCCTTTCTTCGTGATGGAGTTTGTGGATGGTTTAATTCTCAGAAATAAGGTTCCTAAAGATGTCACCATTTCCCCAGACGAGTTTCGAAGTTTATCTCAATCAGCCATTGATTGCATGCTGGAATTACACCAATTAGAACTCCATGATTCTGGATTGATACAATTGGGGAAACCTGAGGGCTATGTCCAAAGACAAGTTGAAGGTTGGTCGGCTCGGTATTTCAAAGCTAAAACCGATGAATTGCCTGAATTGGAAAAAGCGATAGAATGGCTCAACGAAAATTTGCCGACGACCGAAAACACGGGATTTCTCCACAACGATTTCAAATATGACAATCTGGTATTGAATCCAAACAAAATTCATGAGATCAAATCTGTCCTCGATTGGGAGATGGCCACAGTAGGTGATCCGCTTATGGATCTTGGTACTACACTCGCCTACTGGTGCGAAGCCAACGATCCCGAAGCACTCAAGCTATTCAATATCTCTCATTTACCCGGAAATATGAGTCGAGCAGAAATGATTGAATATTATGGTCAAAAAAGCGATTTGAACATGAGTCAAATCATGTTTTACTATATTTTTGGCATTGTAAAAGTAGCTGTGATAGCGCAGCAGATTTATAAAAGGTTCCAGCAGGGCAATGCAAATGATCCGCGATTTGCTGGTTTGATTCATGTAGTCAAAGCCTCTGGAAAAATGGCAGTTAAAAGTTTAGAAACTCAAAAAATATAAAATGAACATAAAGAAAATATGTATTCTCGGATCAGGGACTTTGGGGTCTCGAGTTGCCTTGCAATCAGCTATTTCAGAATATGACGTTAGTGTCTACGATATTAATCAAGAGAGTCTCGACTTCTCTTTGAAAACAATGCAGAAGATCCTTCACCAACTGAAAAAGGCGAATGAAATCACGGAGGAAAAGGCTGTGGAAGCTCTTACAAAAATTACATTTACACTCGATCCGCTAGTGGCAGTGGCTGACGCAGATTTGATTAATGAAAGCGTGACGGAGGAACCTGAGTTGAAAAAGAAGGTTTGGAAACAGTTTGGAGAAATTGCTCCTGAAAAGACCATTTTCACCACCAACACTTCCTATCTGCTGCCTTCCATGTTTGCTTCGGCCTCAGGTCGTCCTGCCAGATTCTGTGCATTCCACTTTCACGATGTGTTCTTTTCAAGAGTGGTCGATATCATGCCCCATCCGGGTACAGATCCGGATTTGATACCACTTTTGGAAGTATTGGGTAGAAGGTTAAATCAAGTTCCGGTATTGGTGAAAAAGGAAAATCCTGGGTACATATTCAATACCATGCTAATGGCATTGATTGGAGCTGCTGGAAAACTCAAAACCAGAGATGTGGCAGAGATTGAAGATATCGATAAGTCTTGGATGGTGAATTTTCACATGCCAATGGGACCATTTGGAATCTTGGATAGCATAGGGCTGGAAACCGCCTGGCATGTGACGCATAATATGCCTGATACCGCGTCTCAGGCTTTTGCCAAGCTATTGAAAACCTATATTGATCAAGGGAAATTAGGTGAGAAAACAGGCGAAGGATTCTACAAATATCCGAATCCAAGCTACCGAGACCCAAGTTTTGTAGAATAATCAAAAAGAGAGTTGACATCTGATTTTCAAAAAAGCGATTGAGAAACTAAAAATTCTCAATCGCTTTTTTTTATTCAACCGCCAAGGACGCCAAGGTTTCACAAAGGGCGCAGTGCCAATCGATTTTACTGAATCAGCCTGCCACCGTGAGTGCTTTGCGTCACAGGTTAATTCGAATTCCTGACCTTAAAAGCTTTGTATCCATCCGACCAACTCCATCTGGAATGGTAATGATATTTATTTAGATCGGTATTCTTCCCAGTTTGAAGGAAGAAGTTGATAAAGGTCTTTTTGTTTATGGCTCTGGATTCTTTCGAATACATC
>Ga0209390_10003771_pt1 | contig 23904 bp, 17 predicted proteins | sample BON01_FD_187212 | JGI IMG/M metagenome (GOLD analysis project Ga0209390, IMG submission 187212) | Freshwater microbial communities from Lake Bonney liftoff mats and glacier meltwater in Antarctica - BON-01 (SPAdes) (version 2) | ecosystem: Environmental > Aquatic > Freshwater > Ice > Glacier... | reverse complement strand
AGGGGTGATGCCACTGACCAACTAAACACCGGGCAACCCCAATGGCCACCAGTGGGCAAAACTGATGGCCGCCAACGGGCAGTTCTACTGTCCGCCAGTGGGCAGATCGAATTGGCCCTTGACACTCATGTCCTCGTAAAGGCGAACAACGGACGGCAACGGGACACAGAACGTCAATGTTCGAATCCCCCCCCGTTCCGCCAATCATAGGTCCTCTGACCAGGCGTTTCGCGGCTCACCGGCCGCTCAGCGCGGCACTACGTGGCACTATCGCCCACTCGAAACTGATTCGGAAATTTCTTTTCGAGCCGCAGTGGTGATCGACCGGCCGGGAATAACGACTTCGTCGTGGGGCACTCGGATCCGAGGAACAACCGGTTCGGGAGAAACCATGTGCTGGTGGGCACTGTTGCATTAAGGGATCGCGTGTGGTTCGTGCGGCTGGCGCGATTATCTTGTGACGCACGTCACTGTCTCCTGAGCGGGGCGAATAGGGTGACGAGCGAGGTGCCGCTACCTGTGCCCGACTCCAATAAGACCTCGCGATGGCTCAATGCAACAGTGCCCTTCAGCCTGACAGGACACGAGAAACACACCAATCAAGACTCCGGTGGTCGATCCGCGATCGCTCCCGCGTCCAAGAGGTCGTCGATTTGCTCAGGGGAGTAGCCAAGCTCCGACAGGACCTCCATGTTGTGCTCACCGAAGCTGGGTGCACGATGAACTTTCACTGGAGTTGCCGACAGTCGCAGCGGCGTGCCGGGGAAGAGTCGCGGCCCCACGTCCGGGTGATCGAGTTCAATCATGAACTCGCGCTCGCGCAGGTGATCGCTGTCAACGAGATCGGCGTTGGTGAAGGCCGGACAAGCAACCACCTGACGGGCTTGTAACAACGATGCCACCTCCATCGCCCCAGCTGTAGATGTCCACGACTCGATCCACTTATCGATCTCGACGAAACGTTCGCGTCGCTGCTCCATGGACAAATTCCGCCAGCCCGACGGCTCATCGACTGGAGCGGCATCGAGGAGAGACTTCCAAGCGTCATCGTCGTCCACAGTGATTGCCACCCAACGATCTGGGGTCTCCGTCGGGTAAACGCCCTGGGGCGAGACATCAAGCGAGCGATTCCCCATCGGCTCAGGTGGAACACCCGCTGATGATGCCGCCAGCACCAGTTCACCTGCGTAACACAGAAGGGTCTCTAGCTGCGAGAGGTCTACGTGCACCTTGGCGCCGGTTGCTGCTCGCTCCCATATCGAGGCCAGAACGGCGAAGGCTCCGTGTGTGCCCCCCACCGCGTCGGGAAACGCAAGACCGATTCTGATCGGAGACAGGTCTGGATAGCCAGTTGCTTTATCGAATCCGGAGAACGCCTCGAGGATTGGCCCGTACGACGCGTGGGCCGCCAGCGGCCCGGTCTCTCCGTATCCGGTCATGGCAACAGAAATAATGTCGGGATTGACGGCCCGCAGACGCTCGTCGTTTATCCCGAGCGACTTAGCGCCCCGCGGACTGTAGTTGTTCAACAACACATCGGCTCGTTCGATCAGTCGGCGTAACACCTCGCCTCCACCATCAGCCTTTGCATCTAGACACAGGCTCTGCTTCCCCCGATTCATTTTGTTCCACACGCCCATTCTGTTCCACGGGCGTTCGCCTGGCTCTGCATCAGGGTAGACCTCGGACCGGATGTGAGCAGGCGCGAGTTCGCCCCACCTCCAGTCGTCGCCTCGAGCCAATCCGGCGCTGAAGCCGCCAGTGCCGAGGCCACGTGCCGTTGGGTGCTCGACCTTCAGCACTTGCATCCCCAACTCCGCCAAATAGCGTCCAGTAAGTGGTCCCGCCCAGGCGACTGAGAATTCCACCACCTGCTGGGTCGAGAGATCGACCGAGGGGAGCTCATCGCGACCTTGGGCAGCGGCGATCGACGCTGCGAAGCTCTCCGTATCGGCACCCAGCTCAGGCGCTGCGCCCAGAGACCGGATCCCGGCAAACTCAAAAGGAACGTTCGGAACGAGTGCCTCAGGATGCAAGTCCGGCCGGTGATCAAAAAAGCCACGCAGATGCAATTGCTCTGTGCCAATGACCTCGATGAAATCCTGAACTTCACTGGCGGTCACCCGGTTTGCTTGCAACTCCTCAACAACTTGGGTGGCCGTGCGGGCGCCGAGCCAGTCTGCGATATGGGCATCAATCTCACCTGCACGTTCAAACCGAGTCCCCGGGGCATATAAGGCATCGTCGGCCAGTAATTCCACCGAGTCGGTGGCGATGCAGAAGTTTTCCCACTGGTCCCTGCTCGGCGCACCGATACAGACCCACCGGCCGTCACCGCACTCGAACAGCGACATCGGGTGGTACGACTCTCCGAAACGAGTCCCCCATCGCCCCTTGACCGCACCGGTGTGCGTGTAGAGAGTCAGCGACCACTGGTGACCCGAAGCAACCGACTCCATTGCACTGATGTCGACGAGTTGGCCAACACCGGTCCGTCCGGCGTGGAAGAGAGCCGCCTGCGCACCGATAGCAGCAGTACTACCGGTGAGATACGAAGCCCATGGACCGCCGCCCTGGATGGGCTCACGGTCGGGAGCACCTGTGATGTAGAGATAGCCGCCCGCTGCCCAATCGATGAGCGGACTCGACTTCCAGGTGGAGAGCGGACCGGTGAGGCCGAAACCGCTGATTGCCACGTGCACTGCAGCTGGCTGCAGTGCACGGATCTTCCGTTCAAGCTCGAATGTCGCCTCGGGGTCACCGTCGCATTCGCTCACAACCAGATCGGCCCAGACAATCGCCGCATCGAGCGACGGACCATCGAGAATCACCGATTTCTTGCCTGCTTGCAGATATTCGTGGAGGGCCCGACGACTACTGCCTGCGACCAACGGCCCAACATGACGCAAACACCCACCCTCCACAGGCTCCACAACCATCACTTCGGCACCCGTGCCAGCAAACATCCGGGTGCAGTATGAACTCGCAATCGACTGTCCAATCTGCAGGACTCTTAAACCCTTCATTACAGGCTCCTTTTGGTTTCGCTTTGGCGTACTGGGTGCGATCGGCAGTAGCCGACCCCTGCAATCACTCGATGCTCCGAGCACGCAGATGGGGCAGCGTTCGTCGCAGGAGTTTTCCGGTTGCCGTGCGGGGCAGTTCGGACACGAAGAGGTACTCAGTTGGACGCTTGTAGGACGGAAGACTCCGCATGTGCTGCTCAAGGAGCGCTGTGAGCTCTTCCGGTTCCACGTCGACGTTCGGACGCAACACCACGGCGGCGAATATCGCCTCGCCAAAGTCCTCGTCCTGTACACCGACGACACCGGCGTCGAGCACGCTTTTGTGGCGCATCAGGACATGCTCGATCTCCTCGGGCACGACATTCTCACCGCCACGGATGATCATGTCGCCGCGGCGACCGTGAAGATATAGGTATCCGTCTGCATCGAGACGGCCGAGGTCCCCGGTATGCACCCACCCATCACCATCAACCGTTATTCGGGACGATCCGGCACTGCCCCAATAGCCAACCATGGTGCGATAAGTGTGTAGAAGCACTTCGCCCACCTCACTGGCTGGGAGATCTCCGCCAAGCCGATCGACGATACGAATCTTCACGTCGGGCAGGATGCGGCCGACCGAACCGAGGCGTTCCCATTTCCGGGTGATCTCCTCGTCGGATCCCTCCATGCGGTGGTCGTCAGCGTCGAGTACTGCAACGGTCGATGTCGTCTCGGTCTGCCCGTAAGCGCCCACGAAGTCGATGTCGTGCGGCAACAGTTCGATCGCCCGGCGGATCACTGTGGGTGGCATCGGGGCAGCCCCATAGGTGAGAACCCTCAATGACGAGAGATTCGCCGCGGTGATGCGCGGGGCCTCGATGAGTCGATGCAGCATCGTAGGAACGAGGAATGAGTGCGTGGCGGAGTGCGCTTCGACAGCGTCGAGCCACAGGTCAACGTCGAACTGCGGAATCAGCACCAACGTGCGCCCGGTGTACAACGAGTTCGACACTGAAGTGAGTGCCGCCACGTGAGAAAGTGGAGCCGAGACAAGCATGACATCGGTATTCGTGCCATCTGGGCCGTCATTGGTCTCCATTGCGTATCGCGTCAGGCTCCCATGGGTGATCTTCACGCCCTTGGGCTTCGACGACGTCCCGGACGTGTACAGCAGCACCGCCACAGCACTGTCGTCGACATCAGCGATTTCTTGAGCCGGATCCGGATTGCCGAGTGCCGCCCGATAGTCGGAAAAGTCAACGTCGAGCGGAATAATCTCAAGGCCAGGGGCCGCAACAGCGCTGAGCACGTCGACATACCGCGTCTCCGCCAGCACCAGCGCCGGATCTGCATCGCTCAGTAAATGGGCCAGTTCATCGCTAGTGGCACGGAAGTTGAGCGGGACGCTCACGTGGCCAGCTGCGGCAACACCGAAAATCGCCGACACGATTCGCGACGAGTTCGTGCCCAAGACCCCGATGCGGGTCCCCGGGGGAAGCTCTCTACCGGCGAGGTGACCCGCCAAGACGGCGGCTTCATTCCAAAGTTCGGCGTAGGTCGTTGTGCGGTAGTCGCCGAGCGAGTTCGCATGGTCGATCGCAGCTGGGTGGTCGGGGACGAGCAGATGAGCGATGTGGAGGAGTGCCCCAAGATTCATATTTGGCCCTTCGGGGTGACGACGAGACTGGCGGGACGCCGGCGAACAGCGAGTGGTGCAGCCGATCCGACGACAATTGGGTCAAGGTTGCGACGGCAGGTCTTGAGTACCTCCGACACTGCCGAGCGCTCGAGTTGAACGATCCTGGAGCAGATCTCACCAACTCGCGTCTCGGGATCATCGACCACCTCATCGACGGCGCCGAGCTGGTGGGCGGTCATGGCGTCGATCCTGCGCCCACTGAGCACGAGGTCGAATGCATCTGGCACACCGCAGCGACGAGTCAGCGACTGAGTGCCGCCCGCTGCTGGCAACATGCCCACGTTGATCTCGGGAAGCCCCAGCACCGCGTCTACCGCCGCTATCCGCAGGTCGCACAGCAACGACATCTCGAATCCACTGCCGAATGCATAACCACGAAGACATGCGATCACCGGCACGGGCATATTTCGCAGCAGGCGCCATGGATCCCTGTCCCAACGGATCCGACGCGATTCAAGACTGTGCGCGGCACTACCGAATTCGGAGAGGTCGGCGCCGACACCGAAGTGCTCGATCGAGGTACGCAACACCACCGCACGAAGATCCGGCCAGTCCCGGGCACCGGCTAACGCATCGATAAGTGAATCACGCATCTCGAGGTCATAGATGTTGAGTGGTGGATGATTCAGGCTGATGGTTGCAACTCCTTCATAAAGAATGAGTTCGACACGCGCAGGAGTACTCACCACAGCGCAAACCCCCCATCCCATAGCGGTTCAGACACCGATCGACGGAGCAACTCAAGATCATCGGTTCTCATCTGGATATCCGGGCCTGATCCAGGAACGTCATCGATCGGGTCGGCACGCAGCAGCGCAGCGGAGCCAGCCAGCGACACTGTCGCTCGCCGATGATCACCTGTCGCCGAAAGCATCGACAGGGCCGTCTCTGCTGCCCGGAGACCCGTCAGCGGATCGAGGTATGCGAAGGCCGCTGGCGTTGGACGACCGGCTACCCAACCGAGTCCGCTGGCTGCGTGTACCCCACCGCCGTAGGCCACCCAACGTTTACGATGGGAGTGGGCCGGAAAGGCGCGGATCGCGAGGTGGCCAAGACGCTGGTTGAGCGCATCAAGCTTCTCAGGTCCGTAGCCAAGATTGGGCAGCACACGCTCGGAGAACGACTCGACGAGTAGATCGGCATGGTGGAGCAGCCGATCGAAACGGGCGCGGCCACCCGCCGTACGAAGATCGAGATCTACGACGTGGTCATTGCGATGAAGGCTCTTATAAAGCTGCGGTGCCCCCCGGAGCCCGTCAGGCCTGCAGGCGGGCTCAATGCGAATGACCACCGCCCCCAACTGCTCGAGCAGGTCTGTACAGAGCGGCCCCGCCCACATCGTCGTCATGTCGATGATGACGGGTGGTCGTGACGATCGACAGGCAGCGGCATCTTTCGCGCGAGGTATACCCGGGTCGGCAAGCGTTCGCTGCGCGACGAGTCCCGCGGGCTGATAAGGGGTGACCGCTAACCGGCACGCCTGGGCTGCCTCAGCAACCGCTACCGGGCCAGCCTGCCCTTCGGCATGCAGGACCGCAGCAAAAAGCTCGGCGTCCTCAGGCAGGAGATCAGCGTGCACGTGTCCGTCACCAACCACGACGGGCCGTTCAACGGATGCGGAATCGAGCAATCCGGCCGCCAGTAGACGCGCCAGCACGGCCGGCGCGGAGAGCGCAGGCCGAACACCAACCATCGCGAACAGCTGCGCAGTGAGCATTGTGGCGACGCGACAGCCAGCCGACAAAGTGCCGACAGGAAGTGCGAAGTGCCGTTCCAGCAAAGCAGCATGCAGATCTTCACATTTGATTGGCATCAATACCTCGGAACTCATCTGCCGGCGAAATCAGCTGGTCGGCGTTCAAAGAAAGCGCGTAAACCCTCCGCCCGGTCATCTGTGGTCGCCAGCAAATGGTTCATGTCTCCCTCCAAGCGAAGGGCCTCGGCCAGGGGCAATTCGATGCCCCGGTGCATGACTTCCTTGGCCAACTCCACGGCGAGTGGCGCAGCCGCAACAAGCCGCTTGATCCATTCCTGCAACGTCTCGTCGTCATCGCTGTCGACGACCTCGTGGATCAGCCGCCGCCGCAGTGCAACCTCGGCGTCGAACTCCGCCCCAAGCAGTAGCATGCGCAGAGCGTCCCCGGACCCGATCGCCCTTGGAAGGCGGGCCAACCCACCCCAGCATGGCGGCTCTCCCATCGGACCATCGACAGCCAGGCCAATCCGGATGTCAGGCGTTCCCAGGCGGATATCGCAGCCGAGTATCAGTTCGGTGCCCACGCCACGACACGCACCACGAACCGCCGCAATCGTCGGGACTCGCAGCTGCGAGAGCATCGAGACGGGATCCGCTGCGAGAGCGACCGGGTCGAGATCCGAGGTTGCCCCAGTGCAGAAATCCGGGCCCTTGGCGCCGAGTGTCACGACCCGAAGAGAGCGATCCTCTCGAAGTCTTTCAATGGCAACAACGAGTTCCCGTGCTGTGCGCATGTTGAACTCACCACCCGGAATGATGATTTCGGCGGCCCGTCCGTCATGATGACGCCGGACCTCGATGGCAGAGAAGCGCATCGGCCCGTTCTCAGTCCGCAGCCTTGGTTTTCTTCGGCTCTTGAATCTCCATTGGGCTCTCGTGACAGATAAGGCGGCCAGCGCCCGGCCCCAGGATCAGAACCTGGGCGCCACATGTTTCGCATGAGAACCGCTTCCCAGGCAGGAGCGATTCTTCGGAAACCTCCGTCGTTAAGGAACCATCCCCGCCGGCCGTGACAATCACCTCGATACCGAGGTCATCCAACGAAATCCGTTCACCAGTCTTCAAACCCATGGTTGAGCCCCTCTCGTTGTAGATCCCGGCCGGTCCACGGCTACCAGGTGTCGATACATGGCAACTTCTTCCCATCGCGGCTGAACGGCTTTCGCTCAGAGGTATCAAGGCCAGCGACGATCCAGCGTCGAGAATCGGCCGGATCGATCACGCCGTCTATCTCAAAGTGAGCAGCCATGTTGACGGCCTTACCTTGCTGATACATCTTTGCGACCATTTTGTCGTAGAGAGCTTTGCGTTCGGCGGGGTCGTCCAGCGCCTCAAGTTCTTTGCGAAAGCCAAGTTTCACCGCCCCTTCCAAACCCATACCGCCGAACTCGCCTGTCGGCCACGCGACGGTGAAGACCGGAGCGTGGAAGCTGCCGCCCGCCATCGCCTGCGCACCTAGGCCATACCCTTTACGCAGCACGATTGTGAAGAACGGCACGTCAAGATTCGCGCCGTTGACAAACATGCGAGCAGCGTGGCGAACGTTGGCTGTCTCCTCCGACTGGGGGCCCACCATTATTCCTGGGGTGTCACAAAGAAAGAGGATCGGGATGTCGAAACCATCACAGAGTTTCATGAACCGCACGGCCTTGTCAGCACCGTCAGCATCAATTGCTCCCCCGAGATGGAGCGGATTGTTGGCCACAATTCCAACCGACCGGCCTTCCACACGGCCCAAGGACGTAACCATCCCGGGACCGAAACCGGCCCGCAGTTCGAGCACCGAATCGACGTCACACAGGTCCTGGATTACCGATCGGATTTCGTACGCTCGCAACCGGTTCTCCGGGATGGTGGACCGGAGACCACGCTGATCGATGCACTCCCAATCTTCACGTGGAGTCTGGAAATACGACAGGTACTTCTTTGCAGCCTCGACGGCCTCAGCTTCGTCTTCGACGACGATGTCGATCACGCCGTTGGAGGCCTGGACCTCAACTGGCCCAATTTCCTCGGGCCGATAGATACCAAGCCCACCGCCCTCAATCATGGCCGGTCCACCCATCCCGATGTTCGAGCTCTTCGTAGCAATGACCACGTCACACGATCCGAGGAGAGCGGCATTTCCGGCAAAGCAACGCCCGTTTGTGATGCCGACCAAGGGGACGAGTCCTGAGAGTCGGCCGAAGTACAGAAAGGCAAGGCAATCGAGCCCTGCTACTCCGGTGCCGTCGGTGTCGCCCGGGCGGCCACCCCCACCCTCGGCGAACACCACCACCGGCAACTGCTGACGCTCGGCAATTTCGAACAGCCGGTCTTTCTTCCGATGGTTTTGAAGTCCCTGCGTGCCGGCGAGCACCATGTAGTCGTACGACATCACAACGCAACGGCTCCTGGTTGGGCCAGCCAACTCAGCATTGACCGTGGCCACACCCCCGACGATTCCGTCGCCAGGGGTGGCCCGAATCAGATGCTCCTCGGTATGTCGTGCTCGCTGAGCGGCGACGACGAGCGGTCCGTATTCGATGAGGCTTCCTTCGTCAATGAGATGTTCAACGTTTTCGCGGGCCGTGCGACTGCCAGTGGACCGACGTTTCGCCACCGCTTCGACCCGGTTCTCATCAAGGCCGAACCCGTGCCGATCTATGGCCTCCAGCAAGTCCGGGCGGATGTGGTCAGGGTCGATCTCGACCACACCTGCGAGATCATCCACTTCCACATCGGCGGGCTCTACGAACACCAGCGGCTCGCCCTCGAACACATTCTCGTTGAGCCCAACAGCAAACGAGCGGACGAAACCTGTGACGGCTGGAGTCACAACGTGCTCCATTTTCATCGACTCAATGATTGCGACTGCGGTGCTCAGCCCAACTTCTTGACCTACCTCGACGAGGAGTGACACGATCGTTCCTTGGATCGGCGCCGGAACTGCCACCGTGCCCTCGGGTACAGTCACCGGTACACGTCCGGCTCTGTCCGTCGGTGTGGCCGACACCGTGCCTTTCCCGGTGCCAAAGTGGAGCACCGAGAGCGGATCAGCAGGATCGAGAGCGCTAGTGCCGGTCGGAGCGATCGACGCATCGACGATCGGCTCCTCTTCGGCCACGAGTAGCTCATTTGCGTGTGCGGCGATGAAGCCCGTTGTGACATCGTTTGCGAGGAACGCTGGATGTGTAACGATGCGCTGCAGCAGAGGGATGTTCGTGCGAAGTCCTACGATCCGGAATTCGCCCAACGCGCGTTCGGCACGATGACCAAGCGCGCGCAGGTCATCGTGCCGGTGACGCACGATGACCTTGGCCAGCAGCGAGTCGTACCGTGGACTGAGAGACAACCCGGACTCGCCAAACGTGTCGACACGCACACCGGGGCCCGTCGGTGGCTCAAACACCTCGATCACTCCCGAACTCGGGCGAATCGAACCGTTGGCGTCGACAGTCTCCATGTTCACACGCAGCTGCATCGCACTACCGGAAATCGTGACATCGCGCACGGCAGGCCCCATGTCAACGATTGTCTCGCCAGATGCGATCCGTAGCTGCAGTTCCACCAAGTCGAGACCCGTTACTTCCTCTGTAATGGTGTGTTCGACCTGCAGGCGAGGGTTGGCTTCCATGAAATAGAACGGTGCCTCGGGGCCCCAATGGTCGGCATCGACCAGGAACTCGAAGGTTCCGAGACTGCCATACTTGGCCTTGGACGCCATTTCAACCGCCGCCGCGCAGAGACGGTGACGTAGTTTGGGATCGATTCCCGGCGCCGGGGCAATCTCAACGATCTTCTGGTGTGACCGCTGAATACTGCACTCGCGCTCTCCGAGATGTACAACGTCGCCCGTGCCATCACCGAGAATTTGGATCTCGACATGTCGAGCCCGCGGAAGGTACTGCTCGACGTAGACGTCACCACGTCCGAACGCGGCGTTCGCCTCTGCAGCGCAGAGCTTCAAAGCGGTCGCTGCATCCTCGAGCCGTTCTACGACCCTCATGCCGCGGCCACCACCGCCCGCCACCGCTTTGACGATCATTGCGGTGTTCGTCGGCAGACTGGAGAAGAACCTTTCGGCCTCCTCCGCCGTGGTGACTTCACTCGTGCCAGCCAGCATGGGAATGCCAAGTTCATCTGCAAGCCCCCGCGCCCGGATCTTGTCACCGAAGAGGTCGAGGATCTCGGGACTGGGACCGATGAACATGATCCCCGCCGTGGCACATCGCCGGGCGAAGTGAGCGTTCTCGCTCAGAAAGCCGTAGCCAGGATGCACCGCGTCACAGCCCGCCGCTACGGCGGCCTGAACGACAGCTTCGATGTCGAGATACGCCCGGGGACCCGAAGCCCCAAGGTCTCGGGCCTCGTCTGCCAGACGTACGTGAGCGCATGGCTCGTCGTCGGTTGAATGAACCGCCACGGCTTTGATTCCAAAGTCCTGCAGGCCGCGGATGAGTCTGACGGCTATTTCACCTCGGTTGGCGACGAGTACTCGGTTGATGGTCACACAGTGTCCCTTCGAGACGGGCAGATCAGGATGCTCTCAGCAGGTCGGCCAGGAGGAGAGCCGTCGTACTTCGGGCGGCGGGATCCGGCGATTGGCGAGCCGGACACTCGGTCGAGCCGCACCCATCTCGTGTCGGCCGGCCCGATTTCGAAGACAACCTCATCGAGTACGAGGGCTGCTCGTTGGCGACCGTCGTACGCTCGTCGCCGCTCCTTGGGGAGTACCGAAGCGAGCTTTGCGCGATCGGAGTGGCTGAACGGCCCGACCTCTGAAAAGCTGCCCGGATCGAGCTTCTTGCGAAACGCCTCGACTGGGTCGCCCGATAAATCCAGTACGACGGAGTCCATATCAGGCGCTGACGTCGATCACGACGAGGATGTCGCCCTCCTGCACCGACTGATCGGGCACAACGCGGACCTCCACCACGACTCCTGCAGAGGGCGCCTCTACGGGAATTTCCATCTTCATGGACTCGAGGAGCACGAGCACATCGCCTACTGCGACTCTTTCGCCGACGGCGATTTCGACTTTCCACACCGCTGCAGACATCTCGGCAGAAACGCTCACGCTGTTCGACACAATTTCCTCCATGCCAGGCCGGGGTACCCGAAGGGTTTGACGTATGGCGGACCCCATGGCCGATCATCGGCCGATTCCCCCACTGCGCCGGCGAACACCGGAGTTTCAGATCCTGAGATCTGTATCAGTCTCTCATTTTGTGATCCTGATGTCAACCCCTGGAGTTATCTTCGTGGGTCAAGCCCTACCGCTCGTACCCAAAGCTGCGACATCTGAGTCAACGAGGAGTCAGTGTCGTGCGAATCGTCGACAACGACCCAGTTGATCAGCGTGCGCTCGAGCATCGCGACCAGCACGTCAGCCGCCATCCATGGATCGAGGCGCCGGTCGGCAAGCCCCGCGACTTGCAACCGTTCGAGGCTGAGCGCCGCCCCACGGACGAATCGATCCCTAAGCATGAGTCGGACCGAGGCGCAACTTTGGTCGACAGTTGCAAACTCCTCGAATGCCGCAATGAACGCCGAGTTGGCTCGGTAAAAGTCTGCGGCAATGCGATTCGCAGCTTCCACTTGCCTCAGAAGTCCCGTCTGATCGTCCGCTGCAGCCCCCCTCGGGCCAGCCGCTAATTCATCGAAAAGGCGGTCGCACAGAATCGTGGCCACCGAGGCAAACGCATCGAACCTTGAGTCGAAATAGTTGTAGACAGTGCCGTGCGCCACGTCGGCAGCAGTAGCGATATCGATCATACGCGATCCGAGGAACCCGCGCTCGGCAAAAACCTTCGTGGCTGCTTGCTCCAAGAGCTCTTGTGTGTTCATACCTCTTGCCGAAGCCACCTCTCGCCCCGTATCCCGGGCATACATCCAGGAGTAGGGAGCGGCTACTATTTGCGTCGTCGGCACCCACTCCGGCGAGGCAAGGCCGAGTACGTTGTCCCAAAGAATATCAATTGTCTCCGTCAGACCTTCCGGCATCAACCGGTGGCCGCGCAACACAAAGTTGATATAGGCCGACCGGTCGACCATTGCGCTCAATGCTTCGGAAAGTGATCGAGGGTCGTACCGATCATCGATCTGACCTGCTTCCATCATTTGCCCGAATACAGCGCCCAGACGGGGGATGAACCGCTGGTTGATCCCGCGTCGATGCTCCCGGAATAATGGATTGGTAGCGACGTATTGCTCGAGCAAACGAATCCCGAGCGCATTATCGCAATAGGCCGCTAGATAGCGGCGGTTCGCCAGTCGGAAACGCTCTGCTGGAGTCAGGCTCCGCTCGACGGCATCTTGAGCCCCGACCGCCTCAAAGACGGCGTCGAACGACGAGAGCGCCACGGCCTCGAGCACTTCGGCCTTCGAATCAAAGTATCGGTAGAAAGCGGATGGAGAAAGCCCCGACTCTTCGGCGATATCCGTGATCCGAGCAGCGTGTAAGCCCTTGCGCTCGAAGACAACCTGCGCCGCCGCGAGGATCCGCGCTCTGGTTCGCCGGGCCTTTGGAGTTGGGGGAACGTTGGTCACTTCGAAAAACTACCTGAGTTACTTCGGTCACCGGTCGCCGAGCACAGCGTCCCTGTCCCACGTGTCGGATCTGACGCCCTGATCGCGAAGAACGGCCTTTCGCACCTTTTCGGTCGGAGTCTTCGGCAATTCGTCAGCAAAGGCGATGTATCGAGGCAACATGAATCTGGCCATGCGTGGAACTAAGTAGTCATAAAGCCCTGAGGCTTCCAGGTCCGAACCGAGTCGGCGAACGATCACCGCCATCACCTCATCCTCACTCCATTCCGACGGGATGGCAATAACAGCGCTTTCCATGACATCAGGATGAGTGTTGATATCGGCCTCAACCTCCATCGAGGAGATGTTCTCCCCGCGTCTGCGGATCGCATCCTTGCGGCGGTCCACGAAGTAAAAGTTTCCCCCCTCGTCGCAGATGAAACCGTCGCCCGTGTGGAACCACAAGTTCCGCCATGCCTCGACTGTCTTCTCCGGCATGTTCCAGTAGCCAGCCATCTGCACCCAAGGCTTGTCAGCGCGCACCACGAGTTCGCCGAGCACACCGGGTGGAACGAGCTCATCGTGTTCATCGACCACTCTGCACTGGTAGCCCGGTGCTACACGCCCGCAACTGCGGCCATCGACAAGGTCCCAAGACGTCTGAATCGGACAGCTAATCTCCGTCATATTGAAGACGCTCCTCACACGCACACCGAAACGTTCTTTGAATCGATTGACGTCATCGGGCAACGGAGACATGAGTACTTTTTCAAGCGGGTGGTCCAGGTCATCCTCTGACGGCGGCTGCGACTCCAGGAATACGGCTGTCGACCCCATCAGCAACGTGGCTGTACAACCATGGCGACGAATGTCTTCCCAGTACTGACCGGTGTTGAAGACTTCACGAAGAACTACACGGCCATTGGCGTGAGCCATGCTGTGGATTGGCGCCTTTCCAGATACGTGAAAGAGAGGAAATGGGCCGTACCAGACGTCGTCCTCTCCAAAGTCTGCTTCGGGGAAGCAGCCGATCGCCGAAGCCATCGAATGGGCCCACGTGACGAGTACGCCTTTGGAGGCTCCGGTCGTTCCCGACGTATACATGATGGTTGCAATGTCATGAGGCTCCGGCTCGGGCCAATCGGCATCGTTGAACGACGTCACGACGTTCCTCGCTTCCACTACCCTGGCGGCGCCTTCTATCGAGGGAGCGGGTCCGCCCACAAAGATCACGGTGCGACCCTGGAGAGCTTGGCTGGCATCCGCTAACCGCTCGGCGAAACGGACATCCACGACGAATACATCGGCTTTCGAGTCAGCAAGCACATATTCGAGCATGCGTCCGACGTACGCCGTGTTTACTGGTACCTCGATTGCCCGAAGCCGGGCGACTCCCATCCACAAAGCAATGGTCTCGAATGATGTCGGCACAAGGGAAACAACGGTCGACCCCGGCGTGACACCGAGTGCGGCCAGTACACCGGACCAGAGGTCTGCCTTCTCCTGAAGCTCGCCGTACGTCATCCTCGAACCATCGACATGTTCGAGGAAAACTCGGTCTGGCGATTCCTTGGCGCGGCGACGGATCAGAGTGGGCAGGACAATGTCGGACTCCACTGATAACCCTTCGGGAATTGTCGAGTTGCTCACGGGCGGCAGCGACGGCGGGTGCTGTTGAGGTCGGTGGTGGCCAGAAGTGCGTAGGCCGACTCGACCCAATCGCAGAGCATCGGCCGTGTTTCAGCCGGATCGATGATGTCCTCGATCCGGAAGGCCTCAGCCGTTCTGAATGGTGAGCGTATGTCATTCAAACGGCGTTCGATATCGGCCCGCATCGCTTCGGGGTCATCAGCCTCAGCGAGAACCCGCTTGTACGCCGCCTCGAGTCCGCCCTCGATCGGAAGCGAACCCCAGTCGCCCGACGGCCAGCCCACACGAAATCCGTGTCGACGGTGATTCCGGTGAGCGGAACCACCCACCCCAAATACTCGACGGACAATCACGGACGCCCATGGCACGGTCGCTTCGTACACGGCCGACAATGCCCGTGCGCCCTCGCGGATCGCTCCGGTCTTCTCGCTGTGCGAACCGATGAGGATCCCGGGCTGGTCCACAAAATGGACGACGGGGATGTTGAAGGTGTCGGCAAGGTCCACGAAACGTGTTGTCTTGCGAGCCGACTCAGCGGTCATTGCGGATCCGTAGACCTTTGGATCGCCTGCGAGCACTGCCACCGGATATCCATCCAGTCGAGCGAAGCACGTGATCGCGGAACCACCGTAGAGTCGCCCGATCTCGAAGAGCGAGCCTTCGTCGAATACCGACCGCAGGACTGCTCTCGAGTCATACGGGCGGCGGCGCTCGGGCGGAATCATCGTTCGGAGCGCACGATCGATCCGGTCCGGCGAATCACTCGTCGCGGTTCGCGATGGCAAAGTCCAGACGTTCGGGGGCAGAATGGAGAGGACAGTACGGATCTGTTCGAAAGCCTCTTCCTCGGTGTCGACAGCGTTGTCAATCGCACCGGATCGGCAGATCACCTGCCAACCGCCAAGTTCCTCCTTGGTCAGATCTTCGTTCATGCCCTGAGCCACGACTGCAGGACCGGCCACGAACATCTGCGACTGCTCCTTGACGACCACTGAAAAATGGCTGGTCACCATACGCGCCGCTCCAAGACCGGCCACGGGTCCGAGCCCCGCTGCTATGACTGGAACTCGCGATAAATTATCAACGACATCGTCCCATGCCGGATTTTCCGGTATGTACGTATGCCCTATGTCCTCAAGCGACTTTACACTGCCGCCACCGCCGCTCCCCTCGATCAGGCGGACACACGGGATCCGCAACTCGCCGGCCATACGCTCGAAGTAGATGACTTTCTCCGGAATCGATGCGTCAGACGAGCCACCGCGGACCGTGAAGTCGTCGCCGCCCACGGCCACGCGCTGACCGTCAATGCGCCCCTGACCAAACACGAAGTTTGTGGGGGTGAACTCAAGCAGCTTCCCCTCCTCGTCGTACATCGCATTGCCCGAGATACCACCGATCTCGCGGAAGCTTCCTTGATCGAGTAGACCTGCAAGACGCTCGCGGATAGTGAGCCGGCCGTTGTCGTGTTGACGGGCGACACGCTCGGCGCCACCCATCTCGGCGGCTGCTGCACGGCGATCCTCAAGGTCGGCCATCCATGGCGGTCGTAGCTCGGCGGTCTCGGCCGGTTGCTGGTTCGTATTGGTCATCGGGTTAGCGACTCCTTCTGGTGATTGGGTCGAGCAGGACGCGCAACGTGTCCCCGAGGGTGTTGAAACACAGAACCGTCAGCAAGATGGCGCCACCGGGGTACAGCATCTGCGTTGCATCGTGGTACATGTTGCGATAGGCACGGCCGAGGACTGACCCCCAACTTGACTGAGGGGGCTGAACTCCGAGTCCGAGGAAGCTCAGACTGGCCTCGGCGATGAGAGCAACCGCGAGGGTGAGCGCACTTTGCACGATCACTGGCTGAATTGAGTTTGGAATGATGTGGCGAAGAACAACCTCGCGATGGCGGGCCCCATACGACCTGGCAGCCTCAACATAGAGGTCGCCTTTCACCGACATGACCTGTCCACGCATCAAGCGCGCATAGATGGGCGCCAGAACGATACCCACAGCGATCATTGCGTTATTTACACCCGGGCCGAGGGCCGCAGTGACAGCGATGGCCAAAATGATCGCTGGGAACGACATCAGTGTGTCGACCACTCGCATGGCGATGTCGTCGAACTTGCCACCCAAATAGCCGGTGAGGACGCCGATAGGAACACCGAGGACGGTGGCAACGATGACGGCCAGAAATGCAGCAGAGATCGACACTCGTCCGCCAAATATCACACGCGCCCACATATCGCGGCCGAGGTCGTCGGTTCCGAACGGGTGATTCCAACTTGGCCCTTGGAGGGTGTTGACAAAGTCCTGTGTCTCGGGGAGATGCCAGGTGATGAGCGGCGCCAAGGCCAGCATGGCACCAAGTAGCGCGAGGAAAGCGATGGCTGCCGCCGCCGCAGGTTCTCGTCGTGCCCACTGAAGAAACTTTCGAAGGCGGGAAGCTTGTGCCGCCTCATTGGATAATCCAGGCTGTCTCGCGGCGTTGACTGTCGTGGTCATGTTGGGCTCCTCAGGTCCGGATCCGTGGATCAATCAGCCGGTAGGAAAGGTCGACCAGAAAGTTCACGAAGACGACAATCACGACCATCACCAAGACGACGCCTTGGACGACGGGAAAGTCAAGGTTGAACGTGGAAGCAACGATGAGGCTTCCCAATCCTGGAATGCCAAAGACTGCCTCAATGACGACGGTTGCTCCGAGAAAGCGATTGACCAGCAGACCAAAGGTCGTGGCAATCGGGATGCCAGCGCTCCGCAGGCCGTGGACCCACATAATTCTATTCTCGCTGAGGCCTTTTGCCCGGTGAGTACGAATGAAGTCTGAATTCAGAACACCGATCAGAGCACTTCGCGTCTGCCGTGCGAGTTCGGCGGCCCCGACGGCTCCGAGGGCTATGGATGGCAGCAGGGCGTGCTGAACTGCCTGCCAGGGATTCTCCGTAATGCCGACTGAACCAGTGGCCGGCAGCCAGTCCAGCTTGAGACTGAACACCGCCACCAGCAGCATTCCCAGCCAGAAGTTGGGCATCGCCACGCCCAGAGTCGAGATGCCGGTGATCACGGAATCGCTGAGCCGTTCAGCGCGGCGGGCCGCCGCAACGCCGAGAGGCAGCCCGATCACCAGGGAAAAGATGAGTGCACCAACAACGATCGTGAGTGTGGCTGGCATTCGACGGGTGATCTGCTCAACGATCTCACCCTGGTTCAACAATGATGTACCAAGGTCTCCTTGGAGGACGCCCACAAGCCAGTGGATGTACTGGGCAAAAAACGACTCATTGAGCCCGAGCTGTTCGCGAATTGCATCCAGACGCTCTGGCGTTGCGTACTCACCGGCGATCACCACCGCGGGGTCGCCAGGGATGAGTTGGAGAAGGGCGAAGACGACGAACGATGCAAGCAGCATCGTTGGAACCAGGGTAACTAGTCGTCTGAGAATGAACCGACCCATCTCCGACTCCTTTCATTTGTCCGTATTGCGTTCCGATAATTTGGCGTGCGATGTGAATGACGCACCGCTCCCGTCCCACGAGCTCAGGGGATTTGGTCGGGGACGGGGCAGTGCTGTCAAACTCTGGTGGTCAGGTCAGCTGCCAAAAGGGCAGGCTCACCCGGACCTGGTTCTGCTGGCTATTCCGTGAGCCAGATGTAGGCAAACTTCGGCTTGGCCAGAAGGTTCGGGACATATCCCTGCACGGTGTCGCGGTAGACGGCAAAGTCGGGCGGGTAGGCCAATGGGACGTACAGCGCTTCGTCGGCAATGATTCGTGACGCTTCGCCAAAAGCTTCAGTTCGCTCACCCTGATCAGAGACTGCTCGGGTCTTTTGAAGCGCTGCTTCGAGACCTGGCGCCTCGTAGGCGGCGGCGTTGAAGTACCCGCCCATGCCGAACAGCAACGAATAGGTGAGCGACGGATCGGGACGACCAGTCCACGCTGCCAAGTAGGCGTCGTAGTTCTTATCGTTGAAGAAGGCTGCAGTCGCCTGCGGCACCTCCGTGGCCGTGATGTTCATCGTCACGCCAACATCTGCGAGCTGCTGCTGGAGGACCTCAGCGCGGCGAACGTCCGGATCAGCTGTCCAACCGACAACTTCGATCGTGAGTCCATCGGCATAACCCGCTTCTGAAAGCAGTTCACGTGCCTTCTCCGGGTTGTAGCCATAGGTCGGAACCTGGTCAGCAGGGAATGCCCAGTGCGCAGAAGGGATGGGGTGCCACGCCACTTCGCCGGTACCGAACTGCGTAGCCTGGAGATACGAGTCACGGTCGATTGCGTAATTCATCGCCTGTCGGACACGAACATCATCGAACGGTGGACGGCCATTGTTCGTGTAGAACTCGTAATGAAACAAGCCTGCGCTTTGGTTGTTGACGATGCCATCTTCGTTCTCGACCCGTGCAAGCTGGGTTGGGTCAACGTTGAACGTGAAGTCCTGCTGACCGGAAAGAACGGCATTGATGGCGGTGTCGCGGTCGATGATGATGCTGAACACAATCGAGTCGAGGTGGGCGGGATCGCCCCAGTAGTTGTCGTTCCGCTTGACCGTGACCGACTCGCCGGTCAGCCATTCGTCGAACTGGAATGGCCCGGTTCCGACAGGATTCTGACCGAAACCATCCGGGTCGGTGTTAAAAGCTGTTGGTGACACCATCATGCCGGCGCGGTCAGACAAGATCAGCGGTAGCGCCGTATCGGGCTGAGTCAGGTTGATCTGCACGGTGTACTCGTCGACAACGTCCACGGTGTCGACGTTGATGAGGTCGCCAGCGATGTTCGATTTCTCCCATGTCTTGGATCGCTCAAGGTTGGCCTTCACGGCCTCGGCATTGAAGGCGGTGCCATCGTGAAAGCTGACTCCCTCGTTCAGGTTGAGTACCAAAGTGGTTTCGTCGGTGAACTCCCACGACGAAGCGAGACCAGGTAGGGCCTCAAGTGTCTCGGGCACAAAGTTCACCAAGGTGTCGAACATCGGATACAGGTAGATGTGGTCATATCCAGAGTTGCCTGCGGCCGGATCAAGTGTGGTCGGTGCCGTAGGGTGGGCCACTCTCAGCGTCCCACCTTGTACCGGGTCGCCTTCAGCGGGGGTTTCCGCACTCGTTGAATCTCCGCCAGCCGAACTATCTGTGTTTGCGTCCGTGTTTTCTGTGTTCGCGTCCGTGCTTTCTGTGTTCGCGTCCGTGCTTTCTGTGTTCCCGTTTGTGGTTTCGCCACCGTTGGAGTCGTTAGCTGTACTTCCGTCGCTGCCGCACGCGACAAGCAGGACGCTGACGGCAACGAGGGCAGCCAGCCTGGTACTGCTCTTACTTCGTACGACTTTCGTTGTCTTTCCTAGCAATGAAGTCTCCTTTGATGATGGTGTTCACAGTGAATCCGCACCTGCCAGGGCCTTATCCCCGGCACGTTCCGGCTAACTACCGACCGATGTACGGCCAGAATTTGACGCTCCGAGTTGGATCTGGCCCGCAAAATGACAAGCCACCCAGTGGCCGGGTGACACCTCCCGCCATTCAGGAACCTCGGCGGAGCAGCGGTCTTCGGCATAGGGACATCTCGTCCGAAAGCGGCACCCGCTGGGAGGGTCGATGGGACTGGGAATGTCACCTTGAAGGTGCACCCGCTCATTGGTCCGGAGATAGCTCGGGAGCGCCACAGGTTGCGCCTTGATCAGCGCATCCGTATACGGATGCGCTGGATGATCGATGATCTCATCGATCGAGCCCAGTTCCATGAACTGCCCGAGATACATGACGCCTATCCGATCGGCGATGTGTGCCACCACGCTCAGGTCATGTGTGATGAAGAGGTAGGCAAGACCGAACTCTGCTTGGAGTTCGGCAAAGAGGTTCATGATGTCCGCCTGCAGAGCCACATCAAGTGCCGAGACTGGCTCGTCACAAAGCATCAGATCAGGCTGAAGCGAGAGTGCCCGGGCGATCGACACCCGTTGCTTCTGTCCCCCCGAGAGCTCGTGCGGGTAGCGCTTCGCATGGCTCTCGGTCAGACCGACGCGTTCGAGGAGTTGCAGGGCGTGCTCACGTTGGTCAGCGGTGCAACCCACTCTTTGAACTCGCTGCGGCTCGCAGACGCTTTGCCAGATAGTCATCCGAGGATCGAGTGCGGAGTGCGGATCCTGAAACACCATCTGGATATGGCGTCGCATCTCACGGCGCTGAGTCATCGACAGATCGAAAACTGATTGCCCTCGGAACCACACCTTGCCCGCTGTCGGTTCGACGAGCTGAGCGACAGCCCGACTCACGGTCGACTTGCCGGAGCCTGACTCTCCGATCACTCCGAGTGTTTCACCCGGGAAGACATCGAAACTCACACCGTCAACTGCGCGGACCTTTGATTTACGTGATCCGCTGACCGGGTAGTGGACTTTAAGGTCCTCGACCCTCAGCAATGGCTCCAGGGTCGAGACTCCATTCATGGCCCCGGCAGTCACTGCACCGCTCCCGCGAGCTGCAACTCATCATGGCGCCAGCAACGCACGCCGCGACAACCAACCGAGCGCATCGGCTGATATTCAGCGCAAGCCTCTTCTGCGAACTCGCAGCGGGCCATGAATCGACATCCGATGGGCATCTCGGCCAGCCCCGGCACCCGACCAGGGATTGACCGGAGCTTCAGGCCCCTCGTCTCAACCCGCGGGATTGCCTGCAACAGAGCCGATGTATAGGGATGCTTTGGTTCGCTCAACAGGTCATCCACAGGCCCGTGCTCAACGGCCTCACCGGCGTACATCGTGATGGCACGCTGACAGGACTCGGCCACCACCCCGAGATCGTGCGTGATGAGCAGAATGGCCATCCCGGTGTCGCGGTTCAATTCCAGCAGCAGATCAAGGATCTGCGCCTGAATAGTGACGTCCACAGCAGTTGTGGGCTCGTCAGCGATCAATAGACGTGGTTCGCACACGATCGCCAATGCGATCATCACGCGTTGGCGCATGCCACCTGAAAGTTGGTGCGGATACTCGCCGTAGCGACGCGCTGGTAGCGGGATTCCCACCTGTTCGAGTGCTTCGATCGCCGCCACTTTCGCTGCTTTGCGAGACATTTTTCGGTGAACCCGCAGACTCTGCGCTATTTGATGGCCCACAGGGAACAGAGGATCAAGCGCCGTCATCGGCTCCTGAAAGATCATCGCCACGTCGCGGCCACGAATTGACCGAATCTCTTTCGGTGACAGCGACAGCAGGTCAATACCGTCAAGCAATACCTGCCCTTCGACGACCGCTGGCGGCGACTTTAGCAATTGAAGCAACGAGAGAGCTGAGACCGATTTACCACTTCCGCTCTCACCCACCATCCCGAGTGTCTCGCCCGGAGCAATAGTGAACGAGAGGTCGCGAACCGCCTGGACATCGGTGGTGCGGTTGCGAAAGTAAACGTTCAAGTTTCGCACCTCGAGCAACGGTCGAATTCCACCGTCTTTCGATGCTTGCAGGTCCTCGGAGATGGCTAAACCCGAGCCACGAGATGGCAATGCCATTCTTATCTCCCCTCTTTCGTTTCAGTCGCTGGCCCCCAGACGACGTCTCCAACACTCGCGAGTTGTGAACCTGATGTCAAGTGTAATTTTGGATTCCACGGAACGTCAGCGGCTCGGTCTGAAGGAGATCGAGGCCGTGAACACGCGATCGAAGCGTCACTGGCCGAGGCCGAGCGGGAAAACTCATGTTGCGAGGGATCGCTAAAGACTTGTCCACAGCCGTTTATCGGCCCGGGCGCGGTTGGAATACCTGGCCTGATCATGAGCTTGACCACCAGCTGATTGTCGGCGTGTGCCGTCACAGTTTGGCCAAACTTCGACCTGGACCGGAACCGAACGCTCCCCAAGTTGACGAGAAGCTCTTTGCCCGCTCTGGCAGAAACCGTCATTGATGTTGACACCGACAATCACGCCGCACCAGCCCTGAACGCAGGTACTCAAGCATCAATCGAACGATCCACCGTCAATGCCGACCCGACGACGACGAGGCGCTGCTGTCGTTCGCTGGCCAGAATTCAGGCCTCCGGTGTGGGCGATCCAAGACGCCAACGGCTGCGGCCCGGGTCTAGCTGTACTCGGTCATGAGGTTGGTGACAGTCGGCTGATGGGTGTTTGACCTTTGAGTCCGTGGTGTCGCCGCTGGTGGTTGTAGCGGTGCAGGAAGTCTGGCAGAACCGCTGAGCGTGCTGCGTTGGTCTCGTAGATCTGTCGGTAGGCCCACTCGGTTTGCAGGGTCCTGTTGAAGCGTTCGACCTTGCCGTTCTGCCATGGGCAGTGCGGTCGGATGAACTTGTGAGAGGCGCCGATCCCGTCGATCAGCTCGGCGAGACGGACCGTCTTTCGGTAGCTCCAGTGGTTGTCGGTCATGACCCGTTCGATCGTGATCCCGTGACCTTTGTAAAACTCGATGGCACGCTCGAAGAACCCGGCGCAGGTCTCGCCCTTCTCATCGTCGTGGATCTCGGAATACGCGAGACGTGTGTGGTCATCGACGATCGAATGGACGTAGTCGAAACCGATCTTGGCTTTCTTCTTCGCAGCGGTGGAGCCCATCTTTCGGCCGTGGGCCTTCCAGCCGCCGCCGGGCGGGATGCGCCCGAGTTTCTTGACGTCCATGTGAACCAGTTCGCCCGGCCGGTCGCGTTCGTAGCGGATCGCGGTGGTCTTGGACGTGCGGATCACGTCACCGGTCAACGGGTCGCACTCGAACAAACGGGGGACGCCGTTGCGGCGAAGGATTCGAGTGATCGTGCGCGCTGGAACATCAACCTCGTGACACAGTTGGTCGGGTCCGCAGCGATGCTCACGACGCGCTGCCAGCACCTGTTCTTCGACCTCCGGTGAGGTCTGGTTCGCGATCAGATGCGGGCGCGACGTGCGGTCATGAAGACCATCGACGCCTTCGGCATCGAAGCGGTCGCGCCACTTCGTTGCGCACTGACGAGAGACGCCGGCGGCCTTCGCGACGTGCGAGACGGGCTGGCCGTCTTGGATGCGTTCAACGAGCAGCAGGCGGCCATGGATCGTGAGTCGGGCATTACGGTGAGACATGAGGACCTCTCGGTTTTTGTGAAGCGGCAAACTCCACATCAGCCGAAGGTCCTCACCTACGTCAAACCGTCACCAACGTCCTGGCCGAGTACATCTAGCAGCAATACCGTTCAGTTAGTACTTCAGTCGTGTAGTTTGGGTGGATGCCTCGTGCTGGTTGGGTGAAGCCGGAGTCGCCTCGGCGGTTGTCGGATCTGGTGTCGGTCGGGTTGATGACGCAGGTGTTCC
>Ga0209390_10003770_pt1 | contig 23907 bp, 9 predicted proteins | sample BON01_FD_187212 | JGI IMG/M metagenome (GOLD analysis project Ga0209390, IMG submission 187212) | Freshwater microbial communities from Lake Bonney liftoff mats and glacier meltwater in Antarctica - BON-01 (SPAdes) (version 2) | ecosystem: Environmental > Aquatic > Freshwater > Ice > Glacier... | reverse complement strand
GGGGGGGGGGGGGGGGGGGGGGGGGAGCGCGCGGCGACAGGGCTTGAGGGCGGGGGGGGGGAGCGCGCGGCTGTTTTGCCATTTGGCGGCGACGTGCGGCGCCGCGTGCGTCAAAACAACCGGGGGGAGGGGGAGGACAAGAGGGAGAGGACAAATGTAGTCAAAAGTTTGGGCGGGGGACGAGGGGGGGAAGGATACGAGAGCGTGTGCGAAGGGGAGGTTTGACGCCCGAGCCGGACCACGACCCCGACCCCCGATGCGTGCCTTTTGAACGGGCGCGCGCGAATGAGGAACAAAACAAAGGGAAAAAAACAAAAACAAAAACAAAAACAAAAACAAAACACACTTGATCCTCGATCCCCGCACCGCAGTCCCGAGATCGCGTCGCTGGGAACGGCCGCGGAGCACGATGTCAGATCGTCGCCGCCTACGAGGAGCGTCCCACGCCTCCACCAGATCAGATCGCTAGGCCGTCCCCGCCCGATCGCGCCAGGGGCGGCCGCGCGCGCCGGGAGCGAGGAGGACGACCTCCCGCCCCCTCCGCCCCCCGCAGCAGCCAGGCGGCGGCGGCAGAAGATGAGCAACCGGCCAACGCGCCCGGCACCCCGCCAGCCACGGGGTCAGCGGCGCGGGCGAGCGAGCGCAAAGAGCGGTGGCACGTCCCCTAAGATCCCAGCAGGGCCCGAGGGACCGCAGCAGCACACGGGCAGTCGACGCGCCCTTTGCCTGTCACCGCCGCTCTCTCGCAGGGCCGGGTGCAGACGCCGCCGCCCTGTCTCGCGCGCCCCCGCCCCCCGTTGCCGAACGGTAGCGGCCATGGACATGAAGGCCTCTCTCGGCCGCGCCCTCGAGGGCCCCCGCCCTTGGTCGTTTGCTCTGGGGCGCGCGCATGCCCGCGACCGCGCCGGAACAACCCGGGCGCACGCAGGTGCCAGCGCTCTGTCGCCAAGCAGACCAGGGGCGGGGCCGAGGACGCGGGCGAGAATGGGCTTCAGGTCTGGCGCCGCTTGCGAGAGAGAGCAAGGGGGGAGGAGGGCGCGAGCCAGGGTGGCGTGTGCGGCCTGCACCAGCCTCCCGCCGCGAGAGAGCGGCGGCGGCGGCGGCGGCACGGGACGACGCCGGACGGAGCTGCCGCGGTCCCGCGGGCCCTTGCTGGGGAGAGGGGAAACGTGTGGGCTGCTCGGAACGCAACGGCGACTCGCTCACCCCGGGCGGGGTGGCGCCGGGTGCGTCGGGGGGTTGCCTCGACAGCGGCAGCAGCTGCTGTGGGGGGGGGGGGGGGGGGGGGAGGTTGGTCCTCGTCCGGCGCGCGCGGCCGCCTGCGCGATTGGGCGGGGACGCCTGCTTGGTTGAGGGCGCGGGGCGCTCCTCGTCGCGTGTGTACTGCGCGCCCTGATGCCAGCGATGCAATCGTGGGACTGGTGGGGAAGGGGGGAAAGGAAAGGAAAGGAAGAGAAAGAAGGACGCCCTGTGCCGGGAACAAAAACAGGCGCGCGCGTCCTCAGACGGCGACGGCGGCGGCGGCGGCAAACGGCCCGAGCGCGGCCGGCGGCGCCGGCGCGGGCGGCGCCAGCCCGAGGAGCCCCTGCTCCCCGAGCGCCGCCGCCACCGCCCCCGAGGCGTCCGCGGGCGGCGGCCGCGCGCGCGCGGCCGCGACCGGCGCGGGAGGGGCGGGTCCCGGGCAGAGGGGCGGCGCCGGCGCCGGCTCGCGCAGCGCCCAGCCGGCGATGGCGCCGCGGCAGAAGGGGCACAGCGGCACGCGGCCGCCGGGGCACTCCCCTAGCCTCCTGGCGCAGGGGACGCACGCGGCGTGTTCGCACCCCTGGACGACCACGCGCGCGAGGGCGTCGAGGCACAGGCCGCAGGTGTTGTCGTTGTCCCAGTCGTCGTCCTCCTCCTCCTCCTTGACGGCGGGGGCCGCGGCGTCGGCGCTGGCCGCGTCGCCGGCGGCCGCGGCCGCGGCCGCGGCCGCCGGAGAGAGGGAGCCGGGGGTGGCGGCGGCGGCGGCCGCGCCCGTGGCCGCGGCGGCGCCGGCCGCGCCGCCATCGACGACGAGCGTGGCCGAGGGCCGGCGGCGCGTGAGGCGCAGGCGGGCGGAGGCGTGGGTGGTGCGCTGGTGCGCCATGAGCATGAGCGAGGGGGGCGGGGTCATCGAGCGCACCAGGGCGCGCGAGGGGTCGGCGCCGGCGCCGCCGCCGCCGCCGCCGCCGACTCCGCTGCCACCGCCGCCACCATCGCCGCCGGACGAGGGCTCGCTCAGGCGCGCCCGCCGGCGGTGCCGGCCGATGCTGCCGCCGCCGGTGGTGCTGCTCAGGCGCGCGAGCGACTGGGCGGTGCTGCTGAGGCGCGACAGCGGCTGGCCGGCCGCCGCGACCGCCGCCTCGGCCGCGAGGCAGTCGGCGCAGGGGGGCGCGTAGTTGCCGCCGGCGCCGGCGCCCAGGGCGCCCTGCTGCTGCTGCGTGAAGCTGCCGTCGGCGCTGGCCGAGCGGCGGTGCGAGCGGCGCGGCGAAGGGGCGCCGGCGCCGCCGCCGGCGCCGCCGCCAGCGCCTCGGCCGCAGCGCGGGCAGCGGCCGTGGCGGCTGCCGCCCTCGCGGCTGGTCCAGCCCCGGTCGTCGACCCTCCCCTCATGCCCGGCGCGGTCGTCCTCGTCGTCGTCGCTGTCGCCGCCAAAGACGGCGCCTCCGCCGCCGCCGCCGCCGCCGCGCCGGGCGGCGGTTGCCTTGGTGCTGGCAGCAGCGGCGCCGCCGTCCGCGGCCAAAAGAGGCGACGGCACGCCAATCGCGGCCGCCGCCGCCGCCTCCTCCTCCTCCCGCGCCAGCGACGCGCGCAGCCGCGCCTGGAGCGCGTCGAGCTGCCCGCCCAAGCGCGCCGCCACCGCCGCGCCCGCCAGCGCCTTGAGGCTGCGCGCGCCCTGCACGCGCAGCGCCTCGACGTCGCGCGACTGGAACAGCGCCTGCACGGGCACGTGCGGCAGGAGCACGCGCACGGCGGAACGGAAGCCCACGTGCGCGGCCATCTGCGCGGGGTTGAGGCCGTACAGGTTTGTCGCGAGCCGCGGGTCGAGCGGCGGCGGCGCGCCCGGGGGCCGGCCGACCTCTTGCGAGGCGTAGTGCTCCAGCAGCAGCCAAACGAGGTCCATCGACTGGCGCATGACGGCCAGGTGCAGCGGCGTGCACCCGATGGGCACGGGCAGCCACGCGTCGAACACCCGGTCGTTGGCGGCGTGCGGGTCGGCGCCCGCCAGCAGCAGCGCCAGCGCCGCGCCCGGGTGGCGGCCCCACACCGCGAAGTGGAGGGCCGTGAAGCCAGAGACGTTTCGGCGGTTGACCAGGCGCGCGAGCACCCCGCGCGCCTCGGCGCGCTGCAGCAGGTAGGACACCACGTCGCCGTGCCCGCGCAGCGCGGCGTAGTGGAGCGAGGTGTTGGCGTCGCGGTCCTGCGCAAACACGTTGGCGGCGGATTCGACGAGCGCGCGGGCGGCGTCCAGGTGCCCCCGCTTCGCGGCCAGCAGCAGCGGCGTGCGGTGGAACAGGTCGCGCGAGTTGACCCCCCGGCGCAGGCGCCGCGTGGCCGGGCCCGGGTAGGCGCCCGCGGCCACCTCGGCGCGCACGCCCGCCACCAAGGGCGCGGTGACGGCGGCGATGACGTCGGCGTGCCCGGCGGCAGCGGCCAGGTGCAGCGCGGACAGGCGCTTGAACAAGGTCACGCTCTCCGCGAGGCGCGGGCGCGCCGCGAACGTGGCGGCGACGGCGTCGGCGTCGCCGGCGCGGGCGGCGCCGAGGACGGCGCGGGCCTCGCGGCTGAGGGAGGCGCCCATGTGCTCTCTTTTTTTGTTTGCTTTGGAGTAGTGGGTTTTTTTCGGCCGAGCGTCGAGCGCCGATCGAGCGGCGGCGGCCCGTCGGCGACGAGGCACGCCGGTCGGTCAGCGCGCTGGCGGCGATGTCGCGTCGGCGTCGGCGCGCGGCGCCACGGCCGGGCGGTGGAAGGGGCTGGGCAAGGAGGGGCGGGCGCCCTTGGGCGGAGAGCACAGGGACGTGGTCGCGCGCGGGCCTGGCGACGGGGACAGGAAGAGAGGTGGCGTCTGCGTCCCGAAATTTCTGTTTCTGCTCTGTTTGCTCCTCTCCTTGAAATCTTTCGTCGCCCGCCAAAAATAATGCGCAGGGTAAGCCGCGCGACCGGCCCACGCACCGATCCGGGGTGGATGTCTATCAGACGGCGGGCACGCCGGTCGGCGAGGGGCGCGTACGCGGAGCGGGCGGGGCGATGATGCGCAAGAAAAGAGGGAGAGACGGGTGGTGGTGCTGCTGTGCGCGAATGAACCCCTTGCTGCGGCTGCGGCTCTCTGCCTGTGAAAATGCAAGGGAGGGAGGATGCGCGAGGATGGGGTTGCGAGCGATAACAGTGCGTTGCCAAAGGGGGGCCAAGAGGGCGGCCATTTCATTTTTTAGGCCCGCCGCCGCCGCCGCCGTCCTTGTCGCGCGCCGCCGTCGAGCGACGACGAGGCGGAGAAGGACGCCGCCGACGACATTTCGGCGCCCTTCACCCGAGCAGCGCCTCGAGCGTCGCGTCATCGGCGGACACGACGATCGACCCGCCCCCTCCCCGGTGATGCGCCGCCGACAGGCGTGATGCGGGCGCCGCGAGGCGGCTCGTCCGGCGCGCGGGCGCGGCTGTCGTTGCGGCGGCGGCGGCGGCCGCAACGACAGCGGGGGGCGCCGCCCCGCCCTCGTCGTCCTCGCGCTCGGCGCTTGCGCCGCCCCCGCCACCGCCACCATAGCCGCCGAGCACCATCGTGACGCCTTGCGGCCCCTCGCCCAGCGACCTCAGCGTCGACGCGCCCGCCGCCTCGCTGCGCTCCGCGAGGAGCGCGCTCCGGCCCCGCGCCGCTGCGGCCGCCGCCGCCGCCGCACCTGCCGATGACGACGACGCCGCTCCTCCTCCTGCGCCCCCCGCTCCGGCCCCCGTCGCCACCGACAGCACCGACGCCTCGAGCTGCCCGAGCTTGCCCCTCAGCACGTCGATCTCGTCCAGCACCGACGCGTGCTCCGCCCCCAGCGCCGAGCGCCCCGCCCGCAGGCGGTCGTTCTCGCGCGCCAGGCGCGTGTTGGTCTCGCTGAACTGCGCGACCAAGGCTTGCGCCTCGGCGAGCAGCCGGCGCTGGAGCGCGGGCGGCGGCGGCGGCTGGGGCTGCCGGGGCTGCGTTTGCGTTTGCTGCTGCTGCTGCTGGGGCTGCTTTTGCTGCTGGGGCTGCTGGGGCTGCGTTTGCTGCTGGGGCTGCTGGGGCTGCGTTTGCTGCTGGGGCTGCTGCTGCTGCGACGGGGCGGCCGCGTCCGCAGCGGGAAGACCGGGGGGCAGGGGGGTCGAGGCCGGGGGCGCGGGGGAGGGGGCCGAGCCACCGCCGAGGACCGACAGGCGCGCGAGTTGGGGGGCGCGGGAGGAGGGGGTGGCGCCCGCGCGCTCGGCAACGGATCCGGCGGCAGCAGCAGCAGCGCAAGCGGGGAGAGCAAGGGCCGGGGAAAACGGCGCGCGCCCCCCGCCCGCCTTGCCCGCCGGCGCCCCCGGCGCCCCCAGCAGCCACAGCTGCTCGCGCAGGAGCGCGTTCTCCCGCCGCAGGAGCGCCACCTCGCGCCGCAGCAGGCGCGCCTGGCCCTCGCGCGGGTCGTACTGCGGCGCCGGCGCGTTGCGGACGCGGCCCGCGCGCCGCGCGTAGCCGAGCGTCGACAGCGTCTCGTCCGCCTGGAGGCTCGAGGGGGAGACGCAGGCGACCATGAGCGTCAGGGCGCTGCCGCCCAGCGAGTCGGCGAGCAGGCGCGTGAGCTTGCTGTCGCGGTAGGGCACGTGCGTCGGCGGGGCGGGGGCGGAGGGCGGCGGGCCGCCTCCTGCCCCTCCGGGCGCGGGCGACGAAGCAGAGCCAAAGGGGCCGCCGCTCGCGCCCGCGCCCGCGCCCGCGCCCGCCGCTGCCGGCGCGTCCCGCTCGGCCAGCACGGCGATCACCTTGCCCAGCGCCGACAGCGACTTGTTGATGTGGATCGTCTCGCGCACCGCCGCGCGCCCCTCCGTGCGGCTCTCCTTCAGGCGCTCCGAACCGGCCAGGTCGACGAACGACACCTTGCCATAGCGCCGTGCGCCGCAGTCCTCGGCGGCCGGGTCGAGCGCGACGCCCTCCACGTGCACCGTGAAGATGGCGTGCGAGCGCGACGACTCCATGTTTAGCTCGTGCGAGCCGACGCGGCGGTGGCGCGCGCCCGCGCGCAGGACGGCGAGCATCTCGCCCGGGGAGGCGCAGGGCACCACGCGCAGGCCCTGGACGTAAAAGCCGCCGCCGCCTCCGCCGGACGACGACGAGGCGCCCGCGGCCGAGCAATCGCCGCCGCCGCCGCCGCCCGCGTTGGCGTCCCATTTCACCGGCAGGCCCGGGCCCTTGGGCTGCCAGTGCACCAGGTCGTACACCGACTCGTTGTAGATCTCTAGGTAGGAGGCGCGCAGGCTGTACGCCGCCTCGCCCGCGCGCGCGGCCGCCCGCGCGAACAGGCGCCGGACGGCGCGCGGCACCACGCCGAGGGACGCGCCGCCGGCGCCGCCGCCCCCGTCGTCGCCGCCGTCGTCGCCGTCGCCGCCGTCGTCCCCGGGCGCCGGCGAGCCGCCGAGCCCGCCAAACATCACATCATCGTCGCCGTCGCCGCCGCCCCCCGTCACCGTGTGGGTCTTGCCGCTGCCCGTCTGCCCGTACGCGAATACTGTCACGTGGTAGCCGGCGAGCGCCGCGTCCAGCAGCTGCGAGATACCGCAGCGCTCGACGACCTGCCGCTGCGTGACCTCAGGGCCCATGACGGCGTGGAAGGAAAAATCGCGCGCGCGGCCGGCGCCGCCGGGGCCGCCGCCGCCGCCGCCCCCCCCGTCGTCGCTGCCGCCGCCGCCGCCGCCCCCTCGTGCTCCCCCCCCCGGCTCCTCCCACCCGCCCTGGGAATAGGGCTGCCTGGGCGGCGTGCTCGCGCGCGAGCCGTTGCCGCCGCCGCCCAAGTAGGACGACGATGCGTTGACGGCGGTGGCGGCCGCGAGCGCGGCGGCGGACGGCCCCGGCGGCACGACGACGCGCAGAGACTTTCCGTCGGGCGCGACCGAGACGCAGCTGAGCGCGCCGGCAGCGGCCTCGTGCTGGAAGAGTGGGCGCACGCGCACGACCACCTTGATGCTGTCGCCGCTGCAGGCGTCCTGCTCCTGCTCTTGCGCCTGGTCGGGGCCGCCGCCGCACCCCGCTTCTGCGGGCTCGGCGGCCGCGCCGTCGGCATTTGCGTCGGCGTCGGCTTTGGCGTCTGCGTCGGCGTCTGCGTCGGCGTCCGGCGGCTCCTCTTCTCCCCGCCGTTGTCCTCCTGCGCCCGTCTCCTCCCCCTCCACCTCAAGGGCCGGCTGGTCGGCGCGGTCGTCTTCAAAAGCCCCCGCGCAATTGCCGCCGCCGCCGCCGTGACCATCGTCCTCGGGGTCCATTGCTTTTGTGTTTTTGTTTTTGTTTTGGGCCGGGGCTGTCGCCGTCGTCGTCGGGGTAACGTTTGACTTTGGTAGGTATTTCAGCTATCGACGATCTCTCTCTATGATCTCTCTCTCTCTCTCTTGCTCTCTGGGTGATGATCGCGTACACTATTGGGAGCGCGCCAGTTGGGTGTGAGGGGTGGTGCGGCGAGGGCAAAAGGATCCAATACTAGCACGAAAGAAAAAACCCCGACAGTATCAAAAAAACAAAAAAAGCGAGGGTGCGCGCGCGCCAAGGCGGCGGGCGACGGCAGCCATCCCTCTCTCCCTCTCGCTCTCCTCTTTTTGCTCCAAAGCGCTCTCTCAGGAAAAGAAAAGCTCCTGTCTCACTCGCGTCAAGAGAATGGGCGGTCGATCGCGTCGAGGATGAGGAGTAGAAACGTGCATGCGGTGGGCGTCCGTCTTGCGAACAAGAAACGAAGAAAGGATGTGGGATCGATCGATCAGCGGCGAGCGGCCGTCGCGCGCGTCGTCGGGCGCCCAACGGCGACCGTCGCCGTGGACGCCGCCGGGGAAGGAGCAGAAGCGTCCGCGCCCGGCGCCGGGCCCTCCTCCTCGCCCATCAGCAGCGCGATGGACGCCGCCAGCACGCCGCCGTGCGCGCCCGCCAGCATGGACGCGGGCACCTTGCGGGGCTGGCCGTTGGGGGCAAGCACGCGGACAAAGCCGGAGGAGGAGGAGGGGGGCGCTCCCGCCGCCCCCGCCCCCGCCCCCGCCGCGGACGCGGCGGCGGGCGACGACGCGCCCCCGATCGACGTCTGGCGCCAGCCGTCGGCGGCGCCGGCCAGGGCGCCGCCGGCGCTGAGCGCGCCGCCCTTGGAGGAGGACAGTCCGCCGAGGGCGCGCGCGCCGGACGTCAGCGGTGAGGCCGGCGGGGCCGGCGCCGCCGACGCCGTCGCGGCGGCGGCCGCCGCCCGGGCCCTGGACCCGCTCCCGCCGCCGCCGCCGCCGTTGTGCGCCGCTGCGAGCGCCGCCGCGCGCGAAGCGGCGCCCGCCAGCAGGGACGACACGGCGTTGCCGATGGACGCGCCGATGCCCGCGGCCGTGGCCGCCGAGCGGGGCGAGGGGATGGCATTGCCGCTGTTGCCGTGGTTGGCGGCGGCGGACGGCGACGCGTGCTTGCCGCCGCTGCCGCCGCTGCCCGCGCCCGTCTTTTTCTGCGCGCCGCCGGACGGAGTGAGCGTGATCGTCGCCGACGCCGAGGACGCGGGCACCGCGGCGGCCAGCGAGGCCGCCACCATCTCGCGCACCAGGGCCGCGGCCGCCGCGCCGTCCGCCGCGCGCCGCTCCGTCAGGTCGGCCTCCTCGGCGTCGTCAGCCGCCTCGTCCGCTGCCGCCTCGCAGGGCCAGCTGCCGCCGGCCCGCGCCGCGACGGGCAGGCCCTCGAACGCCATGGCCGGGCCCCACACGGGGAGCGGCGGGGGCACGCGCGCCCCGCGGAACAAGGGCAACGGAGACGCGGCCGCCGAACCGCCGACGCGCAGCCGCTCGGCCGACGCGCCGGCCGCCGCCGCGCGCCACGCGCGCCCCTGCGCGTGCATGCGCCCCTCGATCTCGCCCAGGAACAGCTGCTGCGGCCCGATAACCGACCCGGGCCGCACCACGCGGATGTAGCCGAGGGCCTCCTCCGCCCGGAAGCCGTAGTGCTTCATCAGGTAGGCGCACGCGAGCACCCCGGTGCGCCCGAGCCCCGCCTTGCAATGCACGGCCAGGGCCCCGGGCTCGGCCTCGGCCAGCGCCAGGAAGCGGTCGAGCAGGGGCGCGGGCGGGCAGCTGCCGTCCGGGAAGTAGAGCTCGTGGTGCGCGAACCCGCCGCGCGGGAACCGGGCGCCCTCGTAGGCGCTGCGGTTGAGCCGGACCACGGACGTGACGCCGCGCGCGGCAAAATACCGGAAGTAGTCCTCTGGCGTCATCGCGCGGAATCCCGGGTACTCGTCCGCCCGGCTGGCGGGGCCGCTGAAGGCGAGGATCTTGCCCGGGAGGATCCAGTTGGCGTCGCCGTTCTCCACGCGCTCGTAGTGCTCGTACTCGGCCGCGTCCATGTGCCAAGACGCGGCCACCACAGCGCAGGTCGTGGTGGCGCGCTCGGGGCCGTGCGCTCCGGCCAGGATGGCGGCGGCGGCCCGGCTCGCGGCCTGCCGCTGCCGCTGCTGCATCTGCTGCTGCATTTGCTGCTGCCTCTGCTGCTGCTCGGGCGTCGCCTGCGCGCCGCCCTCGGCCACCGCCGCCGGCGCGTACAGCGCCGCCACGGGCCGCGCGTCCAGCAGCTTGGCGTCGCGCGCCCTGGCGATGCCGCCCACCACGTGCGCCACAGTCAGCGCAAAGCAGGGCGCGCCGCAAGAGGCGTCGCGGAACGGCGGGAAGGGGCCCGCGGGCGCGAGGGCGGCGACGGCGGCCTCGGCGCCGCGGCCTAGGCACATGACCTGGAAGATGCCGGCGAGGGCGGCCGCGTTGGCGGCGAGCTGCGGCGAGGAGCCGCAGTAGTGGTAGACCCGCGGCGGCGGCGGCGGCGGCGCTCCGGCGGCGGCGGCGGCGGCGGGGGCGGCGGCGCCCGGCGCCGGCGCCGAGGCCGCTGCGCGCCGGCGGTCGCTCTCCTGCAGCAGGCGCGCGGCGAGCTCGCAGTAGCGGAAGGCGCGGCCCAGGTTGAGGGGGCCAAAGTCGGCGTAGAAAGGCTCGTAGACCTGTTGGGTGTTCGGGGTTGAGTGTTTGGGGGGAGAAAGGGGGTGAGTTTTTCGGCCGAAAAAGTCCGCGGGCGCCGGCGCGAGGACTGTCCCGCACCCGTCGGCGGCGGCGCCGGGCGTCGGCGGGCGTCGGCGGCGGCCCCCTCCTCCCTTTTCTGAAACGCACCAGGTCGTAGTCAATGCAGAAGCACAACGACGACGCCGCGATCTCCGAGCGCGCGAGGGCCTCGCCCGTGATGCCGGTGGCGAGGTAGAAGCGCCCGGGGATGATCTCCACGGCCTGGGGGGGCGTTGTTTTGGGGGGGCGAAGGGGGCGGGTGATTGAGCGGGGGGAGGGGGGGAGGGGGCGAGAGAGAGAGAAACGCAGCGTTTCTGTGCCTTCGTCCCTCCTTCGTCCGCGCGCATGTGTCCGCCCCTGCCGAGCGCCCTTTCGGCAGCGCGCGTGGCACGGGAGGAAGGAGGACGGTATTCACGCACCTGCGCGAGCGGGTCGGCCATTGCTACGTCTTTGTTCGGCGTTCGGGAGAGAATGAAGGACGGGTGCCGACTGGTTCTCCGGGGCAGGTCAAACGCAAAGGGGTCTCCGCAGCGCGGTACAGAACAGGTTTGAGTGAGATTAGGGGCGGGTGTGTGTGTGCGTGTTGCAATGACGAGTATCAGGGCAGTGGTCCAAAGCGCTCTATCAATGATGTGGAAGGGTGGGGGACGCACGGGGGGCAGAGTCTAGAAGCGGCGGCGGCGGCAGCGGCAGGTCGACGCGGCGAGGCGGCGGGCGGAGCGGCGGCGTCGGCCTGCGGGCCGGCGGGTCGGCGCATTCGGTCCTCTCTCTTTTGCCCGCGACGACGGCCGGTGTGCTCCTCGTCACACCAATCCCGCCCGCCGCTCATTCCCTCTTCCTCCTCCTTGACAGTCTCCTCAATTGGATTTGTCGCTTTGGTTCAATTTCGGCGATTCGGAAACTCCCGTTCCGGAAAAAAAGCAAGGACCACCAACCCAAGACAGTGGGTGCGCACACGCACGGAGGGCCAAGAGGCGCGCACCCGATGGCGCGCAGCCCCGGCGGCGCGCAGCCCGCGGCGTACGCGCAGATGGTGCTGCCGCCGCCGCCGCCGCCGCCGCCGCCCCCGTACCCGCCGCCGCCGCACGCCCCGCCACCTCCGCCCGCCCATCCACAGCAGCAGCAGCCGCCGCACCCTCCGCCGCAGCACCCGCCCGGCCCGCAACGCGCCGCCGGCGTCCCGGTCGCCCCCGGCCAGCCCGTCGTCGTCGGCTACGAGCGCCGCGTCGCCGACGGCTCGGCCTGCTCGTGCGACCTCAGCGGCGCCGGCGTCGCCTGGACGGTGGCGCTTCTGGTCCTCTTCTTCCCGCTGGCGTGGCTGCCGTGCGTCCTCAAGTCGTGCCGCCACCGGGTGTCGGTGCCCGTGTACGCCGTGCCGCGCTAAAGGAGGTCAGATGGGGCGGACGCCTTGTCGGCGCCGCCTACATACCGTGCGCGCCGAGGGGGGCGGCGCCCCCCCCCCCTTTGCGTTGTTTTCGTCGGCGGCGGGCGTTCCTTGTATCATTTCTCCGCCCGCCCCTGACTGCCCCCTCAATCTCCACCGACGCACATAAGCCGTTAGCAACAAGGACGACCGGCGTCCTTCTTACACAAAGTTTGACATTGCTTCCCAACACAGAAAAAACACGTCGCCGCCGCGCGCGCTGCGCGCCCGTCGCGCGCCCGCCGGCCGCCGCTCTCTTTTTCCGCCCCTCACTTGACGCCCGTCTTCTTCTTGTGCATGGGGATCCGCCGCGTGGGGGCAAACTCCCCCAGCTTGTGCCCGACCATCGCCTCGCTGATCTCCACGCGCGCGAGCCGGCTCGAGCCGTTGTGCACGAAGAAGACGCACTTTAGGAAGTCGGGCAGCACCGTCGACGCGCGCGAGCGCGTCCGGACGACGGCCGGCGCGGCCGCGCCCTGGAACCGACCCGCGGACCACCACTCGGGGTGGCTGCGCGCGAGGGCGACGACGTCGCGCAGCAGGGACGCCGCGACGAAGGGGCCCTTCCAGGCGCTGCGGCCGCCCATCGCTCTCGCACTCCCAAGGCGCGCACCCCTCCTCCTGCCCCTCCCTCCTCCTCCTTCCTCCTCCTGGTCGTGCTTTGTTTGTGTCTCTCTCCCTCGAGTGCGGCGCGAGTCTCCTACGCCGTCCTTGGTGCGCGCAGCGGCAGGACGCGTGCCCCCGCGCGATTGGCAGTCGCCTGGATCGGCAGGCAATGGGGGCTGTGGGCGTTCGCGGTCAGAGAGAGAGAGCAGCACACTCGAGTGTCCGTCTCGTTGCGATCGTCGCGCTGTCTGCTGAGGCTTGATGAGTGAGTAACACACGCAAGGAGGGCGTGGTTGTCGTCGTTGGTTATGGTGCGTTGGATCACGTGTGAGGACGCGTGCTATAGAGACTCCTCCACCTGGAGTCATCGCGACCCCGCGCCGCCGTCGCGTCGCTCCTGCCCCCGCCACGGCGCGTCCTCCTCCGCCTCGGTCTCGGCCCCCCGCGTCGCGAGCTCGATCGCCCCGCCCCCATCCCCACCGAGCAAGTCGTGCGCTCGCCACGCCGCCTGCTGCGCAAAGTTGGCGTAGGAGGATAGCGCGTCTGCGAGAGAGGACGACGAAGGGCGGCCTGATCTCCCGCCCCCTGCAAGCGCCCCAAGGGCCGCGGCCGCCGCCGCCGCTGGCGCCGCCGCTGCCGCCGCCGCGCCGACCAGCAGGAGGCCCGGGCCGGACGACCCGGGGGTCGGGTCGTAGCACGCGAGCGCGTCCAGCCACGCGCGGTACCGCGGGCTCAGGCCGTGTTCGCGCGCGCCCGAGCGCAGCAGCGACAGGTACCGCCGCGAGGGCAGCGCGCGCCGCCGGGCGCCGTGCTGCGCGCGCGCGCCGGCGCCGCCCAGCGTGACGGCCTCGACGAGGGGCAGGTCCTCGGACCAGCCGCCGTCGTCGGCCCCGGCACCAAGAAACGTGGGTCGCGGCGCCGCAACACCCCTCGCGCACGGGCTGTACGCTCGGCAAAGAACGCGCGCGATGCGATAGCCGCCGCCGCCGCCACCGCCGCCGCCGCCGCCGCCGCCGACGCCGCCTGCGCCTGCTTCCTCCTCCTCCTCCTCGTCCAGCTCCCGCCCCGCCTCGTAGCCCGACGCCCCGGCAACGCCCTCGCTCGTGAGCACCCGCCGCCAGTCGTCGCGGCTGATCAGGTGGAGCACGCCGTGCGCGTCGGGCGGCGGCGCCGGCGCCGGGGCGCGCGCCCCGGCCGCCGCCGTCGCCCGTCGTCGGCGCTGCATCTCGGCCTCCAGGACGGGCCACCACGCCTGCGGCGGCGCGCCGCCGTCGTCGCCGCGCGGCCCCGGTCGCCGTCGCCGCAGGACCGCGAAGGCGGGCTCGGCGTAGGGGAGGCCGAGCATGCCGAACGAGAGCGCGCTGCCGGGGGCGACGGCGGGCAGCGAGCGTCGCGGCACGACGCCGCGGCGCTGGGTGAGCGTTTGGGACGCCATGTTGCTGCCGAATGCGAGCATCCAGACCTCGTCGGGAGAGGGCGCCGGCACGAGGCCGCGCATGGGAGGGCGGAGTATCATTCCGCGATCGAGAGGAAGGGGCGGAAGTTTTTTGAAGTCGTGGTCTTTCCCGTGGGTTTATGTGGTGGCGACGCGCGCTGCTCGAGAACAGTGCGGTTGGTCGAGAAGGGAGGGATGGGTTGGTCCCGATTGGACTGGTGATGTGAGCAATTTTGGTGGGTGCGCATTGGCCGCGTAAAGAGTCGACCGAGCGACGACGGCGTCGGCGTCGGCGGTGCGCGCCATCTGGCGTCGCCGCGCGATCAAGTACAAAACCGGCGCCCGTACGCGCGCAGGCTGGTGACAATCGAGCCCTGACCGTACTAGCGTTATCACCATGCATTGATTTTGAATGCCTTGCTAGCTATGACCCGATCCACCGCGCTTCCGTGAGCGCCAATCCCTCCCCCCCAAACATTTCCTGCTCAGGGGGCGGCTGCTCAACCCTCCCGCCGAATCGACGAACTCCGACATGGTCAACCGCCAGTCCGAGCGCGAGCACAAGCGCTCGCACTGGTCCGACACGGTCGTCGTGTTTGACGGCGCCTACGTCGCGGAGCTCGAGCGCCTCGCCGCCGACGCGGACGCTCCGGACGCCGGCGCCGACGCGTCTACCGCGCCGCCGGCCGCGGTCGCGCGCGCGCTGCTGCGCTTTGCCGGCCGCGGTCCCCCCATGAGCGAGCCACTCAGCCTCGCCGCCCTGCTGGCCGAGGCGCAGGCGGCGCTCCCGACCGCGAGCGACCAGGCCGGCGCGGCGGAGGCCGCGCTCGAGCCCCTGGCCGCGCTGCTTCTCGCCGAGAACAGCGTCCCCCTGCACCGCGCCCTGCTAGCTTGGGGGGCCATGGGCGGCGGCGGCCCCGGCCCCGCACCCCTGCTGCGAGACGCCTTTTGGCGCGCCTGCGCGGGCCGGGCGGTGGCCGTGGCGCGCATGGCGGCGGCCATGCCTCCTGTGCCTCGGGATCTTGGAGAGGAGGGGACGGCGCCGATGTCCTCAGCGCCGTTGCCGCCGCCGCCGCCAACGCCAACGCCAACTCCGCCGCCGCCGCCGCCGCCGCCGCCCCCCTCCCGCCCGCCGCCGCTTCCGATGATGCAGGCGCTCGTGTCGCTGGCAGCGCACGCGCAGGGGAGGGCCGCGCTGCTGCCGCACGCGGCTTTGCTGCTGGAGGCGACGGCGGCGGCGTTCGGGGCGGTCGTGGGCAGGAGGAGGGGCGAGGGCGGCGGGGGCCCGGGCGACGAAGGCGACGGCCAACACGAGGCGGCGGCGTCGGCGGCGTCGTCGCCGGCGGCGGCGTCGGCGGCCGAGCTGGCGACCGTGCGCGACGCGCTCGCGCTCATGTACACGCTCGCCACGGCCGCGGCCGCGGGGCGAGCTGCCGCGCCAACGAGGAGCGGAAGAGGCTTGGAGCCCTTGCTGTCCCACGGGCGCGCGGCGGGCGTGCTCCTGTCTGCGCTCGAGCGCGGGACGCTCCCGCCCGAGCAGCGCGCGCCGGCCGCCGTCGCCGTGTGGGCGTGCGCGGCGGGCGCCGCCGCCGCCGCCGCTCCCGCCGGCTGCTGCCCACCGCCTTGCGAGAGCGCGGCCGCGGCCGTGTCGCGGGCCGTGCTCCTGGCGTTGCTGCCGGACGAGGACCCCGGGACCACTGCCGCCGCCGCCGCCGCCGCCGCCGCCGCCGCCGCCGCCGCCGCCGCGCTCGCGCCGATCGACGCCGCCCTCGCGCGCGCCTCCCGCTTCAGCGGCCGCGGCGGCGGCGGCCCCCTCGCCCGGCGCCTCGCCTCGCTCGCGGCGCCGACGCGCGCCGCGTGCTTGCGGGGCGTGATCCCGCTGACGCCCGTCGAGGTGCTGTGCGGCGTCGAGGCCCCCTCCGGCCCTCGGTCGCCGCCGCTGCTGGCGCGCGCGCTTCCCGCCCTGCTCGCCCTGCTCGAGCGCGCGGCGGACGGCAGCGCGCAGTGCTCCGCCGTCTCGGCCCTGAACGAGGCGCTGCGGCGCCTGCGCGGTTGCTGGCTGGTCGTCCGCGAGCAGCGGCGGCGAGCATTTGGCGACGAAGACGAGCAGCAGGGCGCCCACGGACGACGCAGCGACGACGGCAACGACGACAGCGGCGGTCGCGACGCCCCGGCTGCGACCCTGTCGCCGCCCTTTTTGCCTGCCGCCCTCCGCGATGGCCTGCTGCGGGCGCTCTGGGCGCGCGTGGACGAGCCGCACTCGCAGGTCGCGCGCGTGGTGGCCGAGGCAGTGACCGAGCTCCTGCACGTCGCGGCCACCGAAGAGGAGGAAGAGCAGGCGGGACGGGCGGGAGGCCCGTCCTCCTTTGCGCGCCGCGTCGCCGCGCTCGCGCTCTCGGCCGCGCCCGGCCGCCGGGGAAGGTACGTCGTCCTCTGCGCGGTGCTGCCCATGCTCCCCGGCGGCGCGCGCGAGCTGGCGCGCCTGGAGCCGCGCCTGCTGGACCAGGCGCTGGCCGCGACGACGCTGCCCTCCCCGGCGGGCGCGGCCGCAGCCCTCGTGCGCGCCTTGGCGGACGGGCGGCTGGCGTCGGGCTCCGGCGCCGCCGCCGCCCTCCCGCCCGGGCAATGGGCGCCTGCCGTGCGCCGCGCCCTCGTGTCGGGCGGGGAGGCCCTGCGCGCGTCCGTGGCCGAGCGCGTGCTGCCGCTCCTGCTGGCGGAGCACCCGGGCGCACTGCCGATGCTGCTGACGCGGCGGCCAGAGGACCAGGACAACGGCGGCGACAACGGCGGCGCCGGCACCGGCGGCGACGACGGGGCTGGCGACGAGACGGCCGCCGTCGTCGCGGTGCTGAAGGCCGCGCGCCGCCTCTGCCTCGTCCCCGACTTGGACGCCGCCCTGCGCCAGGCCGCGGCCCGCGGTGCCAGTCGAGCGGGCCTAGAAGATGCCGACGCCGACGCTGCCGCAATGGCCCCGCCCAACCCCTCCTCCTCGTGCCCGCCGCCGCCGTCGCCGCTGCTGCTGGCCGCCGTCTGCGCCGCGTCCGAGCCGCTGCGCTGCGACGCGCTCGAGCTCGCCTGCGTGGCGCCGCGCGGCGCCGACCTGCCCTCCGCGACCGAGCTGGCCGCGGCCGAGCGGTGGGTCCGCCTGTCGCTGCCGCGGTGCAGCGCCGCCGCGCGCGGGCGGTGCCGGGGCCTGCTGCGCAAGCTGCTCGTCCGGCAGCGGACGGCCGTGGCGGCGGGGCTGCGCGTGGCGGGCGGCGGCGGCGGCCCTGAAAGGCCTTTTTGTCCGTTGCGGGCGCAGGCCGAGTTTCTGCGGCGAATCGTCAAGCACTTGCTCGGCGGTCTGTATCCGGAGGCGCCCTTTGGACGCAAGTACCTGTCGGCGGAGCTGCTGGGCGACGTCCTCGAGGCCTGGAGGGACTGGCCGGCGGGGCCGGGGGCGGCTGCGTTGCTGCCCGGCAGCGGCAACGGCAACGGCAACGGCGGCGACGGCGCCTTGTCCGCCTCGTCCTTCTCCCCGCTGATCCCGGAGCTGCTCGACCCGGCGACGACCGCCAACCTCCTCGCGTCCGCCCTCGACTCGTGGGAGCGCCTGCGCCTCGCGGCCGCGCGCTGCCTCGCGCTCCTGCCGGCCCCGCTGCCGGGCCTGGCGTCGCCGCGGCAGGTCCGGCGCGCGGCGCGGCAGAGAGGCCTGGCGGCGCTGTCGAGCCCGCGGCTGCGCGACAGCGGCGCGGGCGCGCTGGTGCTGCAGTTCCTGCTGCTCAGGTACGGCGTGGGGCTTGGGTGGGACCTGCGCCTTGCGGCAGAGGCAGACGTTGCAGCGGACGTGGAGGCGGAGGCGGAGGCGGAGGCGGAGGCGGCTGCGGGCGCGCACGCGGCCCCGGCCGGGGGCGCCGGCACGCTCTTGCCCTTACCGCCCGGCGCCGTGGGCGCCGCCGCCTCCTTTCTCGAGGCCCTCCTCGAGCGGCTGCGCGCCGACCTCGACCTCGCCTCCTCGGGCCCCGAGGGATTCGAGCGCGCGTGCCGCGGCGGCCTGGCGCACGGCCCCCTGATCGCCGCCCGTTTCGCGGTCGACGGCCTCCCCTGGCGGCGGCTGCTGCTGGCGGCGGGCGGCGCCGAGGCCGCGCGGCTGCGGCGCTGGCTGGTCGGGACGGTCGAGGCCCTGGAGCGGGCGGCCGCGCTCTGCGTGGGCCCGCTGCAGGCCCTGGACGAGAACGTGGGGGCGGGCGAGGTGGCGGGCGAGGACGAGGGAGAGGGGGACGACGAGGTCGGCGGCGGCGGCGAGGACAGCGACGGCGACGCAGGCGGCGACGGCGGCGGCGCCGGCGACGAGCCCTCGCTGGGCCCGCGCGCGCAGGTCCAGGTCAACGCGTGCTGGATGACGGCTAAAGAGGTCGGTTTGCTGGCCGGCACGCTCGCCGCGCGCCTGCCGCTGCCGGGCGAGCCGCTCTTGGCCGGGGCTGACACGCCTGTGCTCTCAAGCGGTGCCGTCGCGGCCGCCTCTGCGGCGGCGGCGGCGGCGAGCGCGGCGGCGGCGGCGGCGGCGGCGGGCGCGGCGGCGGCCACATTGGCGGCGGCAGCCGAGCTCGCTCGCGCGCCGACGGGGCCGCCGCAAAGCGCGGCCTTGCTGGCAGCGATGCCGCGGCCCGTGGCCGTGGTGCACACCAGCGCTTCGGCCGTTGGCGGCGGCGGCGGCGGCGGCAAGGGCGGCGGCAAGGGCGGCGGCAAGGGCGGCGGCAAGGGCGGCGACGGCCCCGGCGGCCGGAACGGCGGCGCGGCGTCGCCGCCCTCGCCCCTCCTGCTTTGCGCGGAGGACGTTGGAGCGCTCGGCTCGCTCGTGATGGGTCTGCTGCTGCGCGTCAAGCACAGCGGGGCGTGCGATGCGCTGCATCAGGGCCTGCGAGCCATGGCCGCCCGCTTGCTGCTGCTTCCGGCGGGCGCGGCGGGGGGGCCGGGACGCGGGGCGAAGGACGCCGACGGCGACCGTCCCGCCGCCCCTGCCGCCACGGCCGCTGCCGCCGTCGCCGCCGCCGCCGCCGCCGCGCTCGACCTCCCCCGTCTGCCCGAGAGGTGGATGCGCCAGGCCCTCGCGCACCTGCGGCGCCCGGGGCAGTGCCGCGACGACATCGTCCGCCGCTCCGCGGGCGTGCCGTACGCCGTGCTCGCCCTGTCGCTCGCCGAGCCGCCCTGCGCCGGCGCGCGCCTCTTGCGCTCGGCCGTCGCCGAGCTGCTCGCCGTCGCCGCTCCCCCATCGCTGCCGCTGCCATCGCCGCCGCTCGGCCCCTCCTCCTCGTCGTCCTCGTCGTCGTCGGCAATGCCGCCGCCGCCGCCGCCGCCGCCCTCGCCGCCGCAGCAGCAGCAGCAGCAGCAGCAGCAGCAGCAGCAGCAGCAGCAGCAGCAGCAGCGGCAGGAGCCGGACGCCCCGGACCAGGACGAGGGCGTCCCGTGGCCGCGCGTGCACGCCCTCAACGCGCTCGCGCTCGTGCTGGGCGCCGCGCCGCTCGTGCCGCAGACCCGCGCGTTCGTCGCCCCTGCGCTCGAGGCGGCGGTCGGCGGGCACGCCGCGCGCTGGTGGGACGTCCGCAACGCGGCGGCGCGGGCGACGGCGGCGCTGACGGTGCGGCTGGTGGGCGCGCGCAACCCGGCGCCCCTGGTGGCGCGGGCGGACGCGCGGGGGGCGGCGGCCAGGCGGGCGGCGGCGGCGGTTAGGGCGGCGGCGGCGAGGGCGGCGGCGGCGGCGGGGGGCGGCGGCGCGCTCGCCGCGGCCTGGTCCTCGTCTTCTTCGTCCTCGCTCCCGCTGCCCAAGGCGCCCACGGCCGCCGAGTTTTTTCCTCGCTACCCTGCGCTGCACGCGTTTCTCGGGGCGCGGTTGAGGCGCGCCGCCGAAGAGCTCGCCTCGGACGCGCGGCGGCACAGCCTGGCCGCCGAGGGGTGGCGGATGCCTCCTCGTTCCTCTTCTGTGGCAGCAATCACAGCAGCGGCCGCCGCCGACAACGACGACGACGAGCGCGCGCCGCCGCCGCCGCCGCCGCCGCGCACAGTGCCGCCGCCCGGCCTCGTTCCCATCCTCGCGCTGCTCTCGCGCCTGCGCCCGGCCCTGGGCCGCGACGGCGCGCTCGTCGCGCCCTCTGACCCGCTCTCGCCCGCCGCGCTGGCGGGCGCCGTCGCCGCCTGCGGGCGCGCCGCGCAGCAGTGGTCCGTCCGCGAGATGGCCGCGGCGGCGCTGCCGGCCCTCGTGCCCCCCGAGAGGCTCGCGGCGGCGGCGGGCGCGCTGGCAACGTCGGCGGCGGCGGCGGCGGCGGCGGGAGGAAACAACAGTTGCTCGCACAACGCGCTGCACGGCACGCTGCTCCAGCTGGAGGGCCTGCTGGCGGTCGCGCGGCTGGGCGGCGGGGCCGTGGCCCACGGTGGCGGCGGCGGCGGGCAGAGCGCCGCCGACGCCAACGCCGACGACGACGCGGGCGCGGCCTCTGCGCGCGCTGTGCTGCCGAAGATGGCCGCGTGCGCTGGCTGGCTGCTCGACCGTTCGCGGCCCTGCCCGGCAGCCGTGCGCGTGGCCTTTTTGCAAGCCGCGCGCCAGGCCCTGGCCCTGGGACACGAGGCGCGGCTGATGGGCCTCTCGTCGCCGAGCGGCGGCGGCGGCGGCGGCGGCGGCGGCGGCGGCCGCGGCGGCAAGCAGCGGCAGCAGCAGCAGCAGCATCAGGAGGAGGAGCGGGACGAGCAGGCCACCGCCGCCGCCCTCCGCTCCCTCGCCGCGGCCGTCGACGCCGCCTGCCGCCGCGTCCTGCTCGACCCGTCCCGCGCCCGCGCGCGCGGCACCGACTTCGCCGACCCCGCGGGCTCGGCGTGGCGGCGCGCCTGCGCCTCCGCCTGGGTCGGGCCGACGCTCGTGTCGCTGAGCGCGTGGGAGGAGGATGAGGAGGAGGAGGAGCAGAGGGGGCGGCAGACGAATACGGCCGCCGCAGTCGCCGCCGCTGCGAGCACCGCGCCGCTGCGCCTTCTGTCCGAGCGCCTCTGCGCGGTGATGTCTGCCGGCGGCGGCGGCGGGGAGAACGATGATGCTGACGAGGCCGCCAGCGACGACGGCCCCCCCGCGTTTGTGCGCTGCGCCGCGCTCAACGCTGCCGCGTGCACCCTGGCGCAGGTGGCGGGAGGCGGGGGCGGCGGCGGCGGCGGCGGCGGCCCGTTGCCGGTGGCGGCGACGGAGGAGCGGCGGCGTATCGTGCGGCTCATCGGCGCCGCAGCGGCGGCGGCGGGGTGGGCGGGGCGAGGGGCGGCGGCGGCCGACGTCAAGGCGCGCGTCGCGTCGCTGCGGCTGCTGCGGCTGGCGCTGCGGCTGCTGCCTCCCGCGGCAGCCGCGCTCCTGCCCGTCGACGGCGCGCGCCTCGAGGCCCTCGCGGGCGCGGCGGCGGACGTCGAGTCGCGCGCGCTGGCGCTCGAGTGCCTCGGCCTCTCGGCCGGCGGCGGCGGCGGCGGCGGCGGCGGCGGCGGCGGCGGCGGCGGCGGCGGCGGCGGCGACGGCGGCGGCGGTCGCAGCGACGGCCTGCCGGCCCTAGCCGCGCTGATCGTCGCGTGCTCGGGCGACGCGCAGCCCGCGTGCCTGCGCTCGGCAGCCGCGCGCGCGATGCGCGACAGCGGCGCGCTGGGGCCCTTGGCGCGGGCGGTCGGGAAATACGGGGGCGGCAGCGGCGGCGGCGGCAGCTCTGGCGAGGACGGCGACGCCGCTTCTGCCGCCTCTGACGCCGCTGCCGCGTCGGCGCGTTGCTGGGCCGCCGCGCTGCCGCTGCTGCAGGACGAGGATGACGGCGCGCGCTCGGCGGCGGCCGAGGCCGTGCACCGCGCGCTCCCCTCGGAGTCTTTTGCCCGCCAGGCGGAGGTCCAGATCGAGCGGGCGGTCGGCGTGCTGGCCGATGCCGCCGCCGCCGATGCTGCCGCCCGAGGCGACGCAAAAACGGCCGCCGCCGCCGCCGCCGCCGCCGCCGCCGCCGCCGCGCCGATCGCCCTCCGCGCCCTGCTCGACGTCGTCTTTGTCCCGACGCGGATGGCGGCGGTCTTGTCGGACTCTGCCGGCGTGACCGCGTCGCCGGGCCGGCTCTTCGAGCGCGAGGCGGACAACCAGGCGCGCGAGCCGCTGCTGATCGCGCAGCTCGCAGCGCGCGCGCTCCGCGCGCGGCGGCTCTGCGGCGGCGGCGGAGGCGGCGGAGGCGGAGGAAAAGACGCCGCCGCCGCACTCGCGTCTTCGTGGCGCCGCGCGGCCGAGGCGTGCGTGCTTCGCGCCGCCGCCGCGGGGCCGGGCGCCCTCGCGCGCCTCGCGTGCGACCCGGACGCGCACTTGGCGCTGTCGGGCGCGCTGCTGGCCGTTTGGTCGGGCGGAGAGGGGGGCGGCGGCGGAGAGGGCGGCGGCGCCAGGCGCTCGGCGGCGGCGGCGGCGGCGCTGTCGGCGCTCGCCGGCGCGGCGCCGCCCGTGCTGCTGCGGCCCTTGCTCCGCGCGGTCGCGCGCATGGCCTCGAGGTCTGAGGACGGGCGTCGCGGGGATGACGGCGACGATGATGACGACCAGGCCGGGGTGCTGTTCCTGGTCGAGGGCGTTTGATGGTGCCGCGGGCGAGAGAGAGAGGAGGGGCGCCGACGCCGACGGACGAGCGCGCCGTTCCTCGCGCGTTGTCGTCGCTTCTTCGATCGGTCTTAACGAGCGCCCCTTGCGACGCCTTGTTCAGCCACGACACCCAGACGCATCACAGGTGCGCCGCCTCTGCGCTGGAACACCTCGTAACGCGCGAAAGCGACAGGAAAGGAAATCTGCCCCTTCACTCATCATCATGTTGCACCCCTCCGCCCCTCGCGCGAGCACCGCGCCCGCCTCCTGCTCACGCAGGAGCAGCGTGGCCGTGCGCGCCGCGCACGCGCCCTTTCGGTGAGTGAACGCGCGGGCATGGACGCATAAGAAGGAAAGAGAGGAGAGGACGACTTGACTCAAAAAGGCTGCCTCCGACGCCACACGCGAAATCCCAGGCTCTTCACGCGCCCCAACGTCGGCGCCTCCCCCTTTGGGCCGTCGCCGTCGGCCAAGCCGCCCGTCACCGCGCCCCTGACCGCGTCTCAGGGCGCGGTGTCGCGCCCGGAGACTGGTGAGTCTTTTGTTTCGGGGGGGGTCGAAAGAGCGAGAGTCCGAGTCACGAATCGCGCAACCGACCCGCGCAACCGACCCCCGGATTGGCGGTCGCGACGGTCCTAGGGGCGGAAAACCTGCCGCGGCGCACACCAGCGCCAGCGGGTGCAGCGACTTGCTCTTGATCGCGCGCCTCGTTCACCTGCGTCGCCGCTCGTTTTTTTCCCGCGGAAAACGCCGCCCGCGCTCACCCGCGACGGAGACGCCCCCCGCTCCTAAAAAACAACAACAAAAACGCAGGCCGCGCCGGCGGCCGCGTCCGCTTCCAGGGCGTGCACCACGTCGCCGTCATCTGCGCCAGCCTCGAGGCCAGCCTGGCCTTTTACCAGGGGGTCCTCGGCCTCGAGACAAACCCGGACCGGCCCGACGCCTCGTTGCCTTACCGCGGCGCCTGGCTTTGGATCGGCCCCGAGATGCTGCACCTGATGGAGCTGCCCAACCCGGACCCGACGACGGGGCGGCCCGAGCACGGCGGGCGCGACCGGCACGTGTGCGTGGGCGTGGGGGACGCCGGGGTCCTGGCGGAGAAGCTCGACGCGGCGGGCGTCGCGTTCACGCGCAGCCGCAGCGGCCGGCCGGCGCTCTTCTTCCGCGACCCGGACGGCAACACGCTTGAGTGCGTCGAGGGGGAGGTGTGGCGCTGAGGGGCAGGGAAGGCGGAAGGGCGGGAAGGGTGCGCGCGCGGCGTCGCCTTTTGTCGGTTTCGCCGATCCCATCTCTTGCCGCGCCCCTTTGCGCGCGCGTGTTTAAGGTGCCGCCGCCGCGCTGCCTCCCTCCCTACCTCCCTCCCCCTTCCCCGCCGGGCGTGTTGTGTTTCGTTCGAGGACTCGCCCGCCCTCTCTCCGGGGCGTCACGATCACGTGCGCGACGGCGCCGACCCCTAACAACGGGCCCCCCGCCTGTTTTTTCCTCTTGCGCGCTTTCCGTCGCGCCTCCCCACAAATCAAAACCCCGACCCGAGCGAGGCCTGTATCCCCCCCCCCCCCCCCCCCCCCCCCCCCCCCCCCC
>Ga0209390_10003767_pt1 | contig 23922 bp, 16 predicted proteins | sample BON01_FD_187212 | JGI IMG/M metagenome (GOLD analysis project Ga0209390, IMG submission 187212) | Freshwater microbial communities from Lake Bonney liftoff mats and glacier meltwater in Antarctica - BON-01 (SPAdes) (version 2) | ecosystem: Environmental > Aquatic > Freshwater > Ice > Glacier... | reverse complement strand
TCATTTCGATTTGCCTGCCGTTGACCCAAACGTACGACCTGCCAGGCTGGCGACAGCAGGCAAGTTTGTGGGAGAAAGTTCGACTGGCGTCTCGCAACATTGATCGCATCGCCGGAAAGAAGGGACCCAATTACAAGCGACGAATGAAGAAGGAATACCAGAAATTACTGAAGCAAAGCAGGAGATTTGTGAAACTGGCACGCGAACTCTGCACGAGTCTAAGCTTACCCGCCGCGACGCCTGACGATGTCTTCGGCGATCATACTCTGCAAGCATTCATCGCGCGTACCGAACGTGTTCAGAGCACCGCCGAACGCCGTATCATGAAAGACGAGACTGTGCCGAACAGCGACAAACTGTTCAGCATGTTCGAACCGCACACGCAGCTTGACAAACGTGGCAAAGCCGGAGAACCGGTGCCGTTTGGGCGTCAGGTTCTGGTGTATGAAGACGCTGCGGGTTTCATTGTTCATCACAGTTTGATGCCTCGCGAGCAGGGCGACAGAGACGTGGTCGTCGAGCAGACAGAGATCCTGCAGAACCGCTTCAACAATCGGATTCGTCGTCTGTCGTTTGATCGCGGGTTTCATTCGCCGGACAACCAGACTGAACTGTCCAACATCGTGCTGAGCCTGTGTCTTCCGAAACCCGGGGCAAAGCCATCTGTGAAACAACTGGCTGAGGCCAACGAAGATTTTCTCGCCGCACAACAGAATCACTCGGGTGTGGAATCTGCGATTGGAGCGCTCCAGTCGGGCAACGGTCAGAAGCAATGTCGCGATCGATCGGAACTGGGATTTGAGCGTTACATCTCCCTGGGAATTCTGGGCCGCAATCTGCACGTTCTGGGCCGCCTGCTGATCGCCAGAGAACAGCCCAAGTGCGAAGCCGCCCGCTCTCGCCGAGCGGCCTGACACGACTGCTCAAACGCCACAAAACCTCCGGACTTCAGCGAAGGCCGCAACGGACGTACGCGCGAAGCGTGACAAAATCCACCAAGACCGGCCCACGCTACACCAAAATCGCCATTTGCGCGCCGCAAGTCACCCCGCACTCTGAATCTTCACCGAAAAACCGACTCCAAACCACAGCCGTTTTCAGCTCAACAACCATTTCCCGACGCGCACTAGCTAAACGATTTCACGGAATCTGACTTCAAACCAGCCATTACCCAAGCCGAGTCTCATCTTATCCGCTGTACCTCCATCCCTGAATTCTCGCCTGCAAATTCAAGCCTGGAAATTCCAGGACTATGCGAGACCATGATACCCGCGACGACATAGCACCGGGACGATTATCCGCCTCCATTCGCCATATCAAAACTGTCGAAATCTCGGCGAGATAGGCCCTAAAAGTCGAGTAGACGCTGATCGTTTGGAATCCATATCTGGAAATCGTATCCTTGCACGCGTCACTCGTCGCAGGGAAGTTTTTGCCGACGCGCGACAGTTCGGTTTAGCATCCCTATTTTGTTTTCTACGCTTCACAGGAATTGACTATGTCCACAATCACAACAACAAAACAGGCATTGCTTCCTGCAGTAACTGCTTTTCTAGGCCTGCCTTTGCACAAAGCGTTTATCAACGGCGAATGGGTTGAAGCCGCTGCAGGTGGAACGTTTGATGTTGTCGACCCAGGGCGAGGCGAAAAAATTGCCACCGTCACCAGCCTGCAGAAGGACGATGTAGACAAAGCTGTCGATGCGGCAGCACGCGCATTTGAAGGCAGCGGCTGGGCCAAAATGCCGGTCAACGAACGCAGCGCTGTTCTGCATCGAATTGCTGATGCGGTAGAACATCGGAAGACTGCTTTCTCGCAGATCGAATCGCTGGATTGCGGTAAGGTTTACAGCCAGGCAGAAGAAGACGTCCAGAACTTTGTCGACACGTTTCGCTACTTCGCCGACCTTGCTCAGACCGTCAATTATCGAAGCGTAATCGGTGTCAGGAATCATGAAGCATGGGTTGCCCGACATCCATGGGGACCTTGTGGATTTATTATACCGTGGAACTTTCCAATTCTGCTGGCTGGCTGGGGCCTTGCCCCAGCTTTGGCAGCGGGCAACACGTGCGTTTTAAAACCAGCTGAAGATACTCCGCTTTCGGCGTTGTATCTGTGCCACATCATTCAGGAATTGGACCTACTGCCTGCCGGAGTTCTAAATGTAGTTACGGGAATTGGCGAAACGGCCGGAGCTGCTGTGGCGGGCAATCCAAAATTTCGTCGCCTGAGTTTCACTGGTTCGCCTGAAGTCGGTCGGCTTGTAGCCGCAGCATGTGGTCGCAACCTTGTTCCCCTAAAGTGTGAACTCGGTGGCAAGGGAGCTGCTGTCGTATTTGACGACGTTGATATTTCTGAAACTGCCGGCAAACTTGTCGCGGCGATTACGTTTCACACCGGACAGGTCTGCTGCGACGCAACTCGCTGGCTGATTCATGCAAATATCTACGACAAATTCGTGGCTGAATGCGTAGAACTTATGAAAGCAGTTAACGTGGGTTACCAGCTGGATCATGGTACTCAGATGGGACCCGTCGTGAGTCCAGTCCAGCGAGCTCGTGTGTTGAGCTATCTGGAAAAGGGAGTTGCCGACGGAGCAGAACTTCTACTCGAAGGTGGCATGGCCGAGGTTCCAGGCAAATGTGGCTATTACGTCAAACCGGCTTTGTTGGCTGGTTCACTAAACAACGTCGCGGCGCGCGAAGAGATCTTCGGTCCGGTTGCATTTCTGACTCCGTTCAAGAGCGAAGAAGAAGGCATTCGCATGGCCAACGACACCGAGTACGGCCTGGGAAATAGCGTTTGGTCGCAGGATCTTGCCCGATGCGCTCGTGTGGCTGAAGCCTTTGAATCCGGCAATGGCTGGATTAATGCTCACAACGTTGTTGTTCACGGAGTGCCGTATGCCGGAGTCGGCAAAAGCGGCCTGGGTGGTGGAGTAGTTTCGCCGGAAACACTGAACGACTATCTGCGACCAATTTCAATTATCCGCCCACTCTAACACTACTGTCACGCATCGGCGGTATGTGGCGTGGGACGACCGGACAGGTTGAACCCCGCCACGCCGGCCGGATTGAGTGCCGACAGAAATCAACGATGATTCAAAACTGCGAGTTGGTTTCCAGCAGAGAATTCCCGGGATTTCACACGCAAAAACGTGTGGAAAAACACAATTCACCTGGGACTCAAGAGTTTGGGCGGGACGATTCCGGCGTCTGAGACTTGAGCTGGCTGTTTTAGAGCTTCGGATTTGAGTGAACTTGCATTGCCGCGTGGTCTCGTTAGGATCTCGAGTTCACAGACAGCTTCTGCGTTAAATGTGCGCGCGGGCAATGGGGCATTGGGCCGGCTGTTTGACGAGCGACAAAACGTCGTTTCCCATCAGCAATTCCTTTGTCGAGTTCAACTCTCGGAGTCAAATTTAAGATGTCAGTTAAAGTAGGAATCAACGGCTTCGGCCGCATCGGACGAATTACATTTCGAGTACTGGCAGCCCGTCCAGACGAATTCGATGTTGTGGCAATCAACGACCTCGGCAATCCTCACGACCTGGCCATGCTGCTGAAGTACGACAGTGTACACGGACGCTTTAATGGCACAGTGGAATCAGATGGTTCCAACCTGATCGTTAACGGCAAGACCATCAAGGTTTGTGCAGAACGCGACCCAGGCAAGTTGCCATGGGGCGAGATGGGCGTCGACGTTGCTTTGGAATCAACCGGCTTCTTCACCAGCCGAGCTGCTGATGGCAAGCCTGGCTACGATTCGCACCTGACAGCCGGTGCCAAGAAAGTTGTTATTTCTGCACCAGCCAAGGGACCGGATCTAACTGTTGTTCTGGGCGTTAACGACAACAAGCTGACTTCTGAACACAAGTGCATTTCTAACGCCAGCTGCACAACCAACTGCCTTTCACCAATGGTAAAGGTGTTGAACGACAACTTCGGCCTCGAGCACGGCTTGATGACAACCTGCCATGCTTATACCAACGACCAGAAGGTCGCCGACCAGCTGCACAGCGATCCTCGCCGTGCTCGAGCTGCCGCCATCAACATCATCCCAACATCAACCGGTGCCGCTAAGGCCGTTGGTGAAGTTCTTCCGGAAGTTGCCGGCAAGCTGACTGGTTATGCGTTGCGAGTTCCAGTTCCAACCGGAAGCATCACAGACCTGACAGCCGTGCTGACCAAAAATGTCACAATGGAAGAAATCAACACAGCCATGAAAGCGGCTGCTGAAGGTGAATTCAAGGGCATCATGGAATACACTGAAGATCCCATCGTTTCAACAGACATCATTGGTAACCCTCATAGCTGCATCTTTGATGGTTCGTTTACCTGCGTCGTTGGTGGCAACATGGTGAAGGTTCTGGGCTGGTACGACAACGAGTATGGTTACTCAAACCGTACCGTCGACCTGATCAAGAAAATCGCCAGCCTGTAACCATTTTGGTACTGGCAAATTCAAGCGCAAAAGCCCGCAGATCTAAGATCTGTGGGCTTTTTCCATTGAGCCCCAAATTCGGCACGAACCAAGGCCCTTTTTCGGTCGCATATCTGATATCGCGTGCCAAACGGACCTCAAAAAAAACGCAAAGTAAAGAAAATGGCGGAATTGATCTGAAGCATTGTCTGGAAACCGTGGCATTGGCCACGTTCGGCTGGACTTGATCATTTCAGATCACGAAAATGCCCGCTTCGTTTTTTGAAGGGGTTAGGCGAGGAGTGTCTCGTCGAATACAAAGTCATCCTTGACTTTCCTCCCTTCCGACTCAGTCGACGGCGAAATCTATGTTGTCAAGACAAGCGATGTTGCAGCACCTCAGGACGCATCGTCCGGTGATTGCTCCATCGATGCTGAAATGTGATTTTGGTAATCTTAAAAGCGAAGTCGACAGGATCGATGCCGCTGGCTTACCTCTGTATCACTTGGACGTGATGGATGGCAATTTTGTGCCCAACTTGTCTTACGGTGCGATGGTGATCGAAAGACTGAGAGCTCTCACCAGCACTCCGTTTGATGCTCACCTGATGATTTCTGATCCAGCCAAATACCTTGATGAATATATCAAGGCCGGATGCGAAGCCATTACTTTCCACCTGGAAGCAGTTCCGAATCCAACAGAACTGCTGCGGGCCATTCGCCAGCAGGATGTTGTCAGCGGACTGGCGCTCAACCCTGGAACGCCCATTGAAGCGGCGGAACCATTTCTGGAACATTGCGACATGCTGCTGATCATGAGCGTGAATCCGGGATTCGGCGGGCAGAAGTTCATGCCGGAAGTCCTGCCGAAAATGCAGCGCGCTCGCGAAGTTGCCGGCGAGCGTTTGCTGATCTCTGTCGACGGCGGAGTCGCCGCCGGAACAATCGGGAAATGTGCCGCAGCAGGAGCGGAAATTTTTGTCGCAGGCAGCTCGATCTTTGATTACGATGACCTCAAAACAGCGTCTGATGTTCTTTTTTCCGAGGCTTCCCGTTGCATCTCAGCAACGTAGAATCAGGAGATTACGAATGTCGACAATCGTCCTTATCCGTCCCGGATGCACAGACTACGATGCTCAGTCTCGCCTGCTGGGAACTCTTGGAATGCCCATGAACGACATGGGACTTGAACAGGTTGATGAAGCCGTCCAGCAACTAAAGCAGTACGGTATCAAACTTCAGGCAATTTTTGCTTCTCCAGCAGACCCGGCCTGCAGTACGGCACGGGCAATTGCCGAAGCTCAGGGCGGCATCAAAGTCAAAGAACTGGAAGAACTCCGGAACGTCGATCAGGGCTTGTGGCAGGGCTTGCCGGAAGCCGATGTTCGTAAACGCTACCCGAAAGTTTTTCGCACGGGACGCCAGACTCCTCAGTCAATTTGTCCTCCCGAGGGAGAAACTCTGGGAGACGCCTGTCAGCGAATGCAGAAGGTAGTGAACAAGGCCATCAAAAAGCACGATGTGTTTGCAATTGTTGTTTGCGATCCTATAGCCACCGTAATTCGCTGCACTCTGCAGCAACGCAGCCCTGCTGTAAATGCCTGTCTTTGTGGCGAAGATGGGCGCAAGGCCATCGAAGTATTCCAATCCGATAGTTTTGATTCACAAGCGTTCATCAACGCTGTGCAAAATACCACACAGGCACCGGTCGAAACCGCAGTACCAGTTGAAGTCGTTCAGGACTCAGCCCATCAGGATTCCGCACAATGACAACCACCAATAAACCCGGGCAACGTTCGTGGCTGCAGGATATGAAACGACCTAAACGAGGTGTGCCAGAAGGACTCTGGCTTCGCTGCGATGGCTGTGGGGCAACCGTGTTTAGAAATCAGGTCGAAGAAAACCTGAACGTCTGCCCGGAATGCGACCACCATTTTTACGTACCAACCGCTGTCCGAATTAAACAACTGATGGACCCGGACAGCTTTGAAGAATGGTTCGCCAACATTCGCCCGCTTGATCCTCTGGGATTCTCGGATCGAAAACCTTACGCCGAACGTCTGGTAGAAGAACAGGCTCGAACAGGGATGACGGACGCCTGCACGGTGGGTCGAGGCTATATGCGAGGCCGCCCGCTTGTTTTCGGGATGACAGACTCAGCTTTCATCATGGGAAGCATGGGATCCGTGGTCGGCGAAAAACTGTGCCGCGCCGTTGAGCAGGCGACCGCTTTGTCTTTGCCTTTGATTATCGTCAGTGGTTCCGGCGGAGGTGCTCGAATGCACGAAGGAATCATTTCACTGATGCAGATGGGCAAAGTATCTGCAGCATTGGCAAGATTCCGCCGTGCCGGTGGACTGTTCATTTCAGTTCTAACCAACCCCACCATGGGGGGAGTCGCTGCCAGCTTTGCTTCTCTGGGTGACGTGGTCGTAGCTGAACCAAACGCACTGGTGGGATTTGCGGGGCCTCGCGTCGTCATGGCAACATGCAAGATTGACCTGCCTGATGACTTCCAAACCAGCGAGTTTCTTCTGAAGCACGGCTTCGTCGATCGCATCATTCACCGAGCTCAAATGAGAAGCGAACTTGCTCGCATCATTGACTACTGTGTCAACTGACGTCGAGTTTAGGAGATGCGTTCGCTTATCCCGTGTAGACCTCGCAATGCGTGAAAAGCCGGATCGCAACCGCGGCTAACAAACACAGCCAGATGGACAAATTCCATTTAAGCCACGTCGTGCCATTGACCGCAGGCACTTGGCCATCACGTGTTTCTACGATTGCAGATTGTAGAACTTCTCAGCAGTGCTGCCGAAGATCTTTGACTTTTCAGTATCACTGACAGGGCCGATTATTTCGACAAGCGACTGATAGACCTGTTCGTAAGTGGCCGCCAGTTCGCAGACGGGCCAATCGCTGCCATACATGCAACGTTCAGGACCAAAGGCTTCCAGGGCCGTTTCAACATACGGTTTCAAGTCGGCCGGTTTCCATTGTTGCCAGTCGGCTTCTGTCACCATACCGCTTAGTTTGCAGTAGATGTTGGGATACTGTGCCGCCGCTTTCAAATCCTCTTCCCAGCCGACTGTGATCTGCTGTTTGATTTTCGGCTTGGAAAGATGGTCAATCACCATCGGAAGATTCGGCAGTGCTTGACCAAGTTGCACAGCGTGTTTCAGGTGCTTTGTGTAGAACAACAGATCGTACGAAACGCCGTTTTTTTCAAGCACTTTCAGCCCATTCAGCACGTCTGCCCGAATTATGAAATCATCATCGGCTTCGTCCTGAACAATGTGCCTGATGCCGACAAACTTTGGATGATCTTTGAATTCTGCCAACTGATCTTCACAGGCTGGAGACGCCAAATCCACCCAGCCGACGACTCCGGCAATGAATTCGTTTTGTTCAGCGAGTTTCAGAGCCCAACGGTTTTCTTCGACATTATGCTGAGTCTGCACGAATACGCTCTTATTAATTCCGCACGCGCCCAAATGTTGCTTCAGGTCGGCAGGCAAATAGGTTTTACTAATTGCCTGATGCTGGTCTGTCTTCAACCAGTCGTATTCAAAGGGAAGGTCCAGTTGCCAGAAGTGCTGATGAGCATCGATGATCATATTAAACAACGCCTTCGATAATGAGTTGGAGTGAGACCGACTCACGTCGACTCAGTTTCCCCAAAGGGCAGAGTTCACAGGCTCGCAGCGTCAGTGCTCGCAGCGTCAGTAAATGGGGGGGGGTGTCCAGCGATTGCCGGAAATTCACTCCTTCACGCGTCGTGCCTGTCCGACGACGGTTGACCTATGATAAGCAGGAAACAAAATCTGCGCTGCATGCTCGAGCATCGAAACGCAGAATATCAGTTTCCGTTCCGCCGTGGTCGTACATCGACAACTCATTTCTTCCCGCGGGGTGATTGCCCTGAGTCAGCGGTGGTGTGGCTGTTAGTTTGTCATCAGGTCGTCCTGATCAATCAGCATTGGCAATTCTCCGTCGGATTCATTGAATGCCTGATCGGCCAGCGAAGACTCAGTCTTGATGCGGTGTGCCAGCACCTGCTCGCGATAGTCTCGCAAAGGAGCAATGAGGGCTCGGTTGATGAATTTGCGTCGCGAAAGAAATTCGTTACGAGTCATGTCAACAGCATCACACCAGTCTTCCATAGCATCCATCGCTTCATTCGCCGTCCGAATGCATAAGTCGACGTCACGCTGAGTTCGTCTCGCAGACGGCGGCTCATAGCCACGGCGACCTTCCCAGCGGCGCACAAGTTCCTGCAGCAGCGAATTTGTGTGATCGAACCGCGCGGCATCAGATGACAACAATTCCGGATCTTCGACAATTTGCTTAATGGCCGCTGTGATTTGGCGGATCGAATAGTCTCGACCATCCGTGAAGTAGATGGTATGCAGTCGGTGCTGCAGTTCTCTAGCCGGACTTGGATGCGACGTGGCTTCGTGAATTCGGACCAGTTCGTAGTTGGCGAAAAATGACAAAAGAGGTTCATAGGTCCCGGTAAACTGAGTCAGCGTTTTTAGCGCTACCGGATCGGCAACACCTTCGGACGCCTGCCGCAGAACCTGCCCCAGAGTTACAAAATAATCTTTGCGATACTCATCACGCGGGTCACCTTTGCGGCTGACTTTGCCACTACGAATTTCTTCAATAGCTGGCCGCGGGTTCCGCTGCATTTCAGTCTTTAGTGAATTACGATAGGCCCATGGCTGGTCGTGGAACGTCGACTGAATCTCCATTTGCTGCACAACCGAACTAAAGCGTCGAGCGTATTCGTCATAGACCGCACTGCGAGGAGCTGCATCCGCCATGCGTCTCTGGTGGGGTCGAAAAGTCTGCTGCAGTTCAGCCGATTTGTTGCCCCAGCGAGCCGCTTCAAGCGGCAGTCCTAGCGCAAAATAGCCACTCGAAGCGGCGACAGATGCCAGCCGTTCCTGATGTTCAAAAATCCCCAGCGGATCATTGGTGTCAATCACCGGCAATGCCGCAACCTGGGACCAGTCCCATCCGCTTCTCCCGAGTTCATAGGCGACATGTGAACGCTGCAACCGACCCAGCAAACCGACGTCCAGTAACGAATCAGGATGCACTCCGGCAACCATCGCCATTTCGCCGGGTGACATCTGCAACACCACAACTCGACCGTACAGCGACGACAACGATGACAGAATTCGCAGCAGCGGTTCTGCACCAAGATCGTGCTGAGAAATTCGCTGGCAAAAGACACCATCGGCCGTCAATTGACTCTTAACGTTCGCGTAAAACTCATGAGTTAATTGTTCCTGGCAGGATATTGACATGGGATTCGGCGACGATGCCACAACCACATCGAACAGATTTGACTTATCACGCGTCGTGCGAATGGCGGTCGCCACGGGTTCGTGCCGAATGGAAACACGTTCGTCTTCCAATGGCGAAGTTCGCAGATCTGTCCATGTAAACTGACTGGCGATCGCTGTGGATGCGGCATCCGGTCGAACGGCTTCGATGGTATGCAGTGGGAAATTACAGCAAACTCGCATACCAACGCCCGCGTCGTCGCCCAACAGTAACACGCTTTGAGCATTTCGGTGCATTATCAGAGGCAGAATGCTCGTCAGCGATTCTGCCAACGGTTGCGGACTGGTTATGTTGTTTGAACTTACCTGCCCCACTGGAAAACCATCGCGACGAAGTTCCAACAGGTCTCCGGAAGTCTTCCAAATAGTAAGTTGACCTTCTGATGAATTCAGTTCATCAACCAGTCGTGTGCAGTGCGACTGAGACACCAGATCCACATTCAGCCCCAGACGAATTCCATTTGCGGCTCGAGCACTAAAAAGTGTTTGAGCGGTCGCTGCCGAATCCACTGTCGCAGTTAACGCAAAGACAATAGCAATAGCTGCTGTGGCTCCCGACAACCACAGTGGAAGTCGCTTCGTTTTAGATGAAGTGGACATGATGATTGGCGTGAGAACCAGCAAAGATCCGCCAGCCAGCTGTATCGTAATCGGAAGTCCACGACCTGCTGTAAGAATAGCCACCGCAAAGCCGATCAACATTGTTGGCAATTGCCACGACGCAAATGCAAATCCCGCGTCCTGTGAACCTACCGACTTTACAACTGGCAACCGTGTCAGCCGCCACAATGTAATTCCCAGGCACCACATAACTGCCAGCTGAAAAGACCGAAGCAGCATCAACCCCATCAACGAACTGATCGTGGCGTTCCACTGCAGGTTAATACCGATAAGCGCACTGAATGCAAAAGGAAGGGCGAGTGCCAGCAACACGACCAATGCTGCCATTGGTCGTTTCCGTACCAGCGACGTCATCATTCGCATGGACAGCAACTGAAACCAGATCAAACTCATGGCAACGGCCGACAACATCAGCGGTACACTCATCGGAACCAGAAAGGCATTCATCCGAGTTGCCGCATAAAGAAATACTGATAGCCCGAACGCTGAAACAACCTGCTGCCATTGCCAGGATGTGGCTTCACTCGCGACCGTGACTCCGGAAACAACAACTACATTCCCGGTCACCAATCGCAGCACTAACGACAGTAATGCGACGATCGTAAGTGTTGCTGGCAAAGGAACGATGCTGCTGAGATGAACCAACAGCAGCAAACAGCCAAACGCAAGTCCAACTGTTGAGTAAAGAGACTTAAACCTATTGTCACACACACTGTTATTACAGCACCGGTCGTACCATGCCGCCAACGTGACAAAAAAGGCAATCGCCCAAAGTCCTGGTAGCAAAAAAGCCGGGCTGCCGGAAAGTGACATTCGGCTTGCCAATGACACGCCGAAAGTCAACGAACCATCCAATACACCGCTTAAAGTCCACGTGATGCTTAATAGTACGACAGTCAGAAATATAGCCTGTACTCTGGGACTACCTGCCAATCGCCGATTTACAAATGGGGACAGCGCGATGCCGCACGAAACCGACAGACTTAATGCCACCAAAGCGTCGATTGACACGCCACAAATCGACAACCAAACAATTCCAAATTGCCCCGCCGCGAACGACAGTCCGACTCCGCAAAGTAGACGCAATACTGGCGCAGACAGAGTTTCCGCCAAACGACTGCTCATGGCATCCATGCCTTTTCTCATAATTCCATATCAACTGTACCGTTTACCGGCAGGAATGTACCGCATCCCACTATCTCACATCAATACGGAAGGCAAACGATCAGTAGACTGACCAATCGCCAGACAAACATTAGCCAACGAATGCCGTGAAAACCTGGTGAATAAGAAAGTTTGAGGCGGACACAGGTGCCAATCAGCAATGGAGCCGTCACGAAGCATAGCCTTTCACAAGAACCACCCATAAGCAACTAAACCAGCCAGACTTCCTATTTTAATATTTCATTCCAAGTCGCAACTGAGGCCTCGCTACCAAAAACCGACAACGGCTACGTTAAAACAGGTACTTTAGGTGAAAAACGCCCATCTGATGCAGAATGCGGTCGGTTGAACGGCATTGAGTAGCCAACACACCACTTGATCAACGCATACGCGCCAAACCAACAAATGTAATGAACCACCTCAAACTCGCAAAATTACGCCCCGGTCACCTAGCCAACTCAAACTTCCGACTGAGTGCGAATGATGTTCAGCTACCCTGATTCGGTAACGCAAACCGACTGACGCACACACTTGCCGACAGTGCTATCTAAAGAATTCGAGTCGCAGGTAATTGGAATACGATCACGACTGGATATCTCGGGTGAATGTGTCTTGAAATTCTCAAATCGTGATTCTTAAGCCACTGGGCTCGTGTTCAAATTTACACATTTATTATTTTTTCTGAGCGAGCTGTTTCTAATGGCTGCCGTTCACATTCTTCGTAGTCCCCCGATTTCACTATCAAGCCAAACATCCATGGCTAATCGTCATGGTTCGTTGTTGGATGGTTTTTCGGAAATGATGGCTCAATTGCGTTCCGGCGGAAAACCAGCATCACGTCGACTTCGAAGGGGTAACGAAAGAGCACGAACAACAGTCGGCCTGAATCGCTGCAAACTCACGCCCTACTTTCGGGATTAACAGTGTCCTCCGATATTCTTGGTGCGGGCAGCATTTCGCGGCAAGCTTCAGATGAAGCGACAACCGGAGACGATCTGCTGGTCGACGTCGGCATCACAATCGCGTCATCAGCAAACGGTGCGTTTTAAGTACCGGAGATGATCTTGCGTTTAACAGCAACACAACCGTTGCCGCGGCCACCACAATTACAATCAACGTAGACTTTGGCGATGCCGATCTGGGCGGCGGCGGAATAGCAGTGCTCAGCGGAGACTTTTCAGCCTCAGGGGGAATATTTCTTATATGGCAATTCGGATGCTGACAGCTTCACGCTTTCATCCTCTTCTTTCGCAACGCTGACGATTGACGGAGCGGGTGGCACGGATTCTTTCAAAAGAAACCTGATCGGAGTGATCACCAGTTTCACAATCGCACCAGACGATAATCAGCAACAACAGTTGGTCTGTCGTGCCGCCCACTGGATCCGGAACATTGCACCTCAAAATAACCGAGTCAGAATTCCGGATGTGACCTAAGTTGTTTTTTTAAAAGAGAAACGGGAATTCACATCCTTAGTTTTGTTGTTTGGAACAACATGAAACTCAACGAGGTATTGCCATTTTGGAAATTGTGCCGGGGCTGCGATACAGTGACAAGGAGCAGCTTGGCAGAAATCTGAGACGGTATAGCAGGCGAGACACAGGACCGGTTACCTGATCATCGTGAATCTTATTCACGGACGTTCCTTTGCGGACATCGTGCGTTCGCTACATGTCGGAAGATTAACGGTTTACGACGTTGCGAAGCGATTTCGAGAATGCGGAGAGGTTGGTCGAATCGACCGCCGTGAAGAGAACGAAGATCGCAAACTGGATAAGGTGTACCTGGCAAATCCAGATGAAGCTGTGGCGGCTTCATCGCAGGCATACGACTGGCAACGCCCGACCTGGACACGAAACTTGCCTGCCGAAACAACGGCCTGGGAAACAGGCGTCAGGATTCACACATCTACGATGAGTACGGCCCTGAAAAGATTTCCGCAGGGCAGGCGCGTCCGAAGCCAACAGTTGGCTACCCATGGTCAAAATATTTAAAAAACAGCGTTTGCGTAAGCTTCAGCGTCTGATTGAAACGCTGCCCGACGGTGAAATCGCAGTCTATGAAGACGAAGTTGACGTTCATCGGAATCCAAAACAAGGGCCGGATTGAATGGTGAAAGGCCAGTAGAAAGAAGTGCTCACACCAATCAAAAATTTGAAGCGTTATCTCGCGGGGCCATCGATTCGCGAACCGGTGAGTTGATCTGTGTGGAAGGCGAAATAAAAAACACTCTGCTGCTATTTAATTTACTCTGGGAGCTGGTCTAGCTCGATCGTGACGCGAAGGTCATCCATGCCATTCTGGACAACTACAGCACCCACTCCACGCAACTGGTGCAAGTACGTCTGGCAACGGTTGAGGGGCAGCGTATCCGACTTCATTTTCTGGCACCGTACTGCCCGGATCATAATCGTATCAAACGTCTTTGGCGGGACCGGCATTCCAATGTCACTCGAAACCAACGTTGTCGCACGATGCCGGAACTGATGATTGAAGTCAGGTACTGGCTCAGAAAACGAAACAGGCGACAACCCGAAACACTTTTCGTATAGACAAGTTACGGTATCTATGAATCACGCTCGGCGATTTGGAGTAACTCACAAACACGGAAACACGTGGCAGTCCCTATCCGTGCAAAAACAGCAGCCTGAAACAAACCTCGTTGCTCGAGACCGCGATGAGTCAGCGTAAGGCTCCGTAATCCACTGACATTAAACATGTGGCCGCGCGATAAGCCTGGTTTTTCAACAAAGCCAGGCTTCTACGTTGGTCAATCCCCACATGTCAAATGCGAACGTCGAACTCAGTATCAACGCATCAACTTGATGCGTTGACATTCAGCTTTTTGCAGTGCGTTGAAATCTTCTCAGCAGCCTGCCATCCTATGGTCTGGCGACTATTTCATAGAACGACCGGTGAATTACCATTGTTCTGTGTCGCAATTTTCCCAGCCAATTTTCCTAAACAAACTGGAATCCTGACGAATGAAAAAACACGCTCTGGCAATGGTCTCACTCTGCTTTTTAGTTTGCACCGCACCAGCGTTTGCTGAAGACGGCTGGGTCAGCCTGTTTGATGGCAAAACGCTGAACGGTTGGAAGCGGGCAGCTCTTGGAGTTGCCGAATACGAAGTCAAAGACGGAACGATTAACGGAACAACGGTCGAAGGCAGCCAGAACACATTTCTAGCCTCGGATAAAGAATACGGCGACTTTGAACTGGAATTCGAAGTAAAGGTGCACGACAAGTTGAATTCCGGTGTTCAAATTCGTTCGCGTGAAAAAACGGCAGACGATGGCAAAGACGTTGGACGCTTCTTCGGACCGCAGGTGGAAATCGAAGCCAGCCCTGGACAGGCGGGGTATGTTTATGGCGAAGCTACAGGACTTGGCTGGCTTTCAGAAGCGCCAAAGGACAAGGAGCACTCACACAACCACATGAAAAATCGCGAGTGGAACAAGTACAGAATCGTGGCGAAGGGTGCTCGAATCCAGATATGGATCAACGGCGAAATGGTAGAAGACCTGACTCACGAAGGCATCTACGAGACTCACCCCCAAGGCAAAATCGGCCTGCAGGTTCACGGCATCAAAAAAGGAACCGGACCATACGATGTTGCATGGAAAGACATTCGTATTAAGGAATTGTAACCCGACAATGCGACAGCGTCTTTCGGGCAACCAGAGTCAGAAACGACATGCCTCGCGGAACAGTCCGATGAACGCTATTTGCCACAGGCAGATGCCAAGCACGTGTTTCTGCAGGTCGATCTAACTGCAGTAGAATCGCAAAAGGGGCGGCTTAGTTGACGCCCCTTTTTTCGTTTGCTTACATCAGGCAACGCCGACCGGCATAATTCAGACTGTGATACGCGGCAAACAACTGCGTCAACTCAGACGGATCTAACCCCGACGACCGAGCGACTTACAACACACTATCCTGGCGCAACTACACTGCGATCCGGAATGGACTGAGGTCCGACGATGTGCACATTGGGACCAACCACACAATCGAATCCAATGGAAACTTCGCCCTCAATGACGGTTCCGGGCTTAACTATAGTATCTCCGCCGATGGTCACTCCGAAATCAATACTGGTTTGCAGAGGATCGACAATGGTCACTCCGCTTAACATTAAATTTGTCAGCAGTTCACTCTGAATATACCCACGCACTTCTGCTAACTGTAATCGATTATTCACGCCAATCGCTTCCTGAATAGTCAGACTGCAACTGGCTGCAATGTTGTGCCCTTCGTCCATCAAGATGCGAGGACAATCTGTCAGGTAATATTCAGACTGGACATTATTCGGCTTTAGCTGTCGCAAAGAACTTAGCAGCAGCGGAGTACTAAAAGCGTAGCAGCCCGTATTGATTTCAGTGATTTCTCGCTGAGCATCGGTGGCGTCTTTGTGTTCCACAATGCATTCGAATTTTCCGCCAGAGTCTCGAACAACACGTCCAAGTCCGTCATTGTTGATCGTATCTGCCGTGCCAATCACGCAGGCAGCGTTTTGATCTTTCTGGTCATCCAGCAGTGCCTTCAAAGACGATCCCTGCAACAGGGGCGTGTCGCCTGCAAGAATCAATACCGCACCATCGTGTCCTTCCAGTTCTGATTCCGCCATCATCACGGCGTGCCCGGTTCCCTTTTGTTCGACCTGTTCGGCAAAAACCACGTCATTGTGATGCGACAGTGCCTTACGAACCATATCAGCCTTGTGACCGACGATTACGATTAACTTTTCGCAGCCCGCGATGCGGGCAGCGTCCAGGACGTATTCAATCATCAGCCGTCCACAAACAGGGTGCAGTACCTTGGGTGTTTCGGACTTCATTCGAGTGCTTTTACCAGCAGCAAGAATTACAGCAACGGGGGCAGTCATGAATAGAACCTGTCATAAAGACAAATAAGAAAAACGCTACACTGCCAGCGCGTACAGCGATTGAAGCTCGAAAAGCGGCGGACGGCTTAGCAGAAAAGACGAAGACTGCAGAAGACGCTTAAAACTTCCAGCCGACACGGCCAATGAACCCCGTCATTGGCGAGAAGTCGCCGTTGGCCGCGTTTGAGAAGTTTACGTTGCGATCCAACACCCAACCACCTTCTGTGAACCACGTGTACGTTCCGGCGTCCATGCGGAAGCCCAGCAGGACACGATAGTCTTCCAGTTCCACCTGATCGCGGCCGCCTCCTGCTGTGCCAACTTCGTAGGCTTCAACATGGTATTCAGCTCTGGCGTACATCCATTTAGCCCACGGGCCTTCGTTGCCCAGAAACAGGCTGACCGAAGATTCGGGGTACATCAATCGCCATTCCCAGTAGTCATCTCGGTACAACAGTCCGGCGTGCGGGATAACTCGATCCTTGACGCGATCCCAGTACTCAGCCCCCAAAACGAGACTCCAGTATTGATCCAGCTGAAAGATAAACATACCGCGACCATCAAGCTGGAAAGCTCCCGACCCTAACGAATTTTCCAGGTCAGAATTAATCGAAGGCGTAATCCCAAAACTCATATTCATCGGACCTGCCTGCGGCGTCTCCAGAGCAAAGTCAGAACCGTACCGGAACGCTTTTCCAGGCAGGCCAGCGCCGGTATCGGGGCCATCCCAGCCGCGATATCGAAACTGGTTTGTCCATGTCATCATCCATCCCGGAATAAACGGACCGCTGTATCCCAGATCGTAATCAATTCCAAACTGTTCAAATTTCCCCTGAGTATTCCCGGTCGTTCCCGTGAAGGGAATGAATTCAACATCAAAGTCATTGTGCCAGCCAAGTCGATACGGCTGAGGTCCGTTAACACCGGGCACGCTGAAACCAGCGCCTGCTTGTGGAGCGGCTCCGTATGGCGTGTAAGGAGCATAAGGCTGAGCCTGGAATCCGCCGGGCGATGTCGCAAAGGGGTCAGCGCCAAGTGGAGGCGAAAATGCGTTCCAGCTGGACGCATCCGGAGCTACGGGGCTGGTGTATGTTCCGGGATCGCCACTACCACTATAAATAGGCCCCGACTGCACCGTCGAATTCTGAACGGACATCGCAGGCGCAAGACCAGGCGTTTGGTTTGAGCCATATCCGCCGGGAATTCCGATGGCTCCAGGAGGCAGCGGAACGACGCCCGATTGAGCTCGAAATACGGTTTCAACGTCGCTGACAGGCCGAAAAAGCGACGTGAAACGATCGCCGTTTGGAGAGCCAAACAAACCCGCCTGGGCCGAAGAACTCGCAACGGCTATCGAGATGGTCACAAAAAGGCACAGGTGAAATGGTCTCACGTGAGCAGCCTTTGGAAATGTCATTGGGGAAGGGCGACTGCAAAAAATGCAGCCAGTTTGCTCAAACACGCGGACGCAGACCCGCAGAATGTCTGAGGCTTTAGGAAAGATTTGTGGATCTTCAGGAATCCCGGTTTTACGTCAACACCAAGTCTGGGCGTCCAGGCAGAGTTGGCCGATTTGGCAGATACCTGATCGCGATTCCTGCCGCCCCTTCGGCTATTTCTGCCGAACCTGTTCAGAATGCCAGGCTTTCCATCGCCACAGTAGTCACGGCCGATTCTCAGCCGCGGCACCGGACGCCGCGATATTTAGTAAACAGGCTGCTTAATTTGGACTGGCGTGGCCTGATCCAATAAAAATCCAACCGACTTACCCATTAAAATCATTCAACGCACTTTGTTTGAGTTACTGCGTCCGCTTGAACTGACTCACAATTGACCGGATACTGTCCGATGACATTTCAATGCAAACCGTCCGGTCTGCGTTCGTTTCACGATCTCAACAGTTGGCATTCTCATGACATCACTTTCCCGTCGTCAATTCATGGCATCTGCCGCAGCTGCGAGCGCGGCAATCACATTCCCATGTGCTTCCAGGGCCGCAATGGCCGTCGATGAAGTCAGCGTTGGATTCATTTCATGCGGCGGCCGCGCAGGTGAACACATGCGCGCCTTCAGCGGAATCGACGGAGTGAATGTCGTTGGCTTGTGCGACCCCGACGAAAATCGGCTTGGCCAGGCACTCAAGCGATTCCCGAAAGGCAAAGGCTTCACAGACCTTCGCAAGCTAATCGACGACGACAGCATCGACGCCGTCGTTGTCGCAACGACCAACCATTGGCACTGCCTTGCAGCCATCTGGGCCATGGAAGCCGGCAAGGATGTGTACGTCGAAAAACCGCTCTCGCATAGCCAGTGGGAAGGTCAGCAAACAATCAACGCTGCTCGTAAATACAACCGCATCTGCCAGGTGGGAACTCAGCAGCGTTCTGATCCAATGCAGGCAGAAATTAAAAAATTCCTGCATCAGGACAAAGCGCTTGGCGACATCGTGACAGCTCGAGTTAACCGGTTCGGTGTTCGCGGCCCGATTGGCAAGCGTGCGACTGCCCTGGAAGTTGATAGTGCGGTTAATTACGACCTGTGGCTGGGTCCGGCTCAGGACAAACCAATTTTTCGTGACAAGCTGCAATACGATTGGCACTGGGACTTCAACACAGGTTCCGGAGAAATGGGTAACTGGGGAGTGCACGTATTGGATGACCTGCGAAACAATGTGTTTCAGGATGCCGTGACGCTGCCGCAGCGCATTTTCGGCGGCGGAGGTCGCATTGCATGGAACGACGCCGGCGATACTCCGAACGTTCACTTTGTTTACTTCGACACGGGTTCAATTCCCGTCGTCATCGCACTGACCAATCTAACGGCTGGAGGTGATTCGAAGAAGTCTCCACAGTATCCGGGGCCAGGCAGTGGTTATATTGCCTACTGCGAAGGAGGCCGATTTGAAGGTCAGCGAGGCAGAGCGGCGGCGTTTGACAGGGCCGGCAAGCTGATCAAAGAATTCAAGGGCGATAGCGGTAAGTCGCATCAACAGAACTTCATTGATGCCTGTCGTACTCGCAATGTGTCCAGTCTGATGGCCGATGTGCAGATTGGTCATCATTCGACCGGTTGGTGCAACCTGGCCAACATCGCGTTTCAAACCGGCTCTTCATTCAAAGCGGCAGACATCGGACAGGTTTCCGGTGACCACGGCATCTTCGAACAACTGGTTGCCGAAATGGACACACATGTCACTGCTCATGGCGTGAAGCTGGAAAGCGATCAGATCAGGCTTAGCCCGATGCTGACGCTGGACGTTAAGACAGAAGCATTTGTTGGCGAACATGCCAACGTTGCCAATCCGTTTCTCAAGCGACAGTATCGAGCTCCCTACATTGTGCCGGAAATTGAAGCCTGAATGATGTCCCGTTAAATTTAGTCGAACACAGCCTCGGTCTTGCTTTAAAGTCCGGAGCTGTGTTCTTTTCAAATTGCAGAGCTCAAAAATGAAGATCCGATCTGCCACTGCTGGCTTCGTGTTCGCCGCGTTTCTTTCCGGCACGTGCCTTGCCAGCGACGAAGCACTTCCCGCTTTGACTGACGTTAAGATTGCCAGTTCGCTGGATGGCACGAATCAAACAATTCGATATTGGGCTCCACCAAACGCAACAGATCAACCAACGCCCGTTTTTGTCTTTCTGCATTCCTGGAGCGGCGATTACCGCCAGGATAACAGCAAGTGGCTGAAAGAAGCAGTAAAGCGAGGATGGATTTATATTCATCCCGATTTTCGCGGCATCAACAATTCTCCTCAGGCCTGCGGATCAAAGTATGCTCGACAGGACATACTGGATTCGATCAACTTTGCCACAAAAACATTTAGCGTGAATTCCTCGCGAGTTTATCTGGCCGGAGTTTCCGGCGGAGGACACATGGCAATGCTGATGGCCGGGCATCATCCCGATCGCTTTACTGCGGTTTCGGCGTGGGTTGGCATCAGTGACATTGCAGACTGGTACAGGTTTCACGTTATTGATGGCAAACCTCAAAACTATGCTCAGATGATTCGCAAATGCTTTGGAAAACCACCCGGGGAATCCGCAGCTATCGATGCCGAATATCGTGATCGATCGCCGTTGTTCCACCTCAGGAATGTAGGCGAACTTCCGGTCGATATTTTTGCCGGAGTAAACGATGGGCATTCAGGCTCGGTACCTGTCAAACAATCCTTGATGGCGTTCAACGCAATCGCAGAAGGTAACAATGATGCAGTTGTTTCGAACGACGAAATCGAAGAACTATGGAATGATAGAAAACTCAGCAAGCCAGAGGAATCTGATCGCGAGACCGACGAACTGCTCGGCCGGGATATCTACCTGCGACGAACCACAAAAAAGTCCCGAGTAACGATTTTCGAAGGTGGACACGAAAGTGTTCCGGAAGCAGCCTGCGACTGGTTGGCAGCCCACACACCAGCAGAATGAATCTGGCAGTGGCACATAGATTTCGGAAATGGGTCGTCTGAATCGGACTCGCTCATAGGCTTTTCTGGCTGGCTCGACGTTCCTTGCAATTCGTTTTCCCGTCACACTACAGCCGTTTTTCCGACCAGTACGCTCGCCTGAATTCACGTGAACGCCACTGGAGGTTGAGTTTTGCCGCTCAGTTGCCACGGATGTCCGCAGCGAACTTGTTTATGCGACCTCGCACAGTAGTATTCAGGAAACCGGTCGAATTGAACGCAAATTTGCGAACTTGAATTCGGCTTTCAGATTGCGTGGTTCTGCAGTGTCGTGCCGCAGGATTTACGGACAGACAAAAGAAATGGTCAGGGATATGAGCGACGGCAAGTTTACAGGCAAAGTCAGCGTTATTGAAGAAACGAAAACCTACGGCCAAAAGGGGTTTCGAAAACGAATGGTGGTCATCGAACAGGACAATGGGCGATTCCCGAACCACGTACCGTTCGATTTTATTCAGGACGCTTGTGACGAAGTCGACCAGATGTCTGTCGGCGCCGAAGTTGAGATTTCATTTCGACTTAGCGGACGCAAGTGGCAGCGCGATCCCAGCAGCGAAGTCAAGTACTTCCTGAACGCAGAAGCGACCGGTTTCAAGGTCATCAGCGGTGGCGGCTCCGGAACGGCTGACAGTCAGGTTCCAGCCGACGACACCGATGCACCTTACGGCGAAGTCTTCGAATCAGATGAAGACCCACCGTTCTAATCCGCCTGTCCGCAACAGCGTGATCCATGGTTTCACTTAGCGGCACGAGGTTAATACTCTGTTGATTGGTGGCCAACCCGGTTTTGGCTCGAACGCTGCGACAGCGCCTTGCGGATAGTGTCCGGGAATTCTAAAACAGCTGGCAGCAGTGTGCGTCGCAAGGTGCCTTGGGCAAATGCCAACGACATGTCGACGCCGCAGGCTTCGTGAATAGAATTTCCACTAATCCAAGGCGCGGCACTCGGCAGGCCCTGGCCAAACCTGAAAGAACGCAGATGGCGACCACCCGCACCTCATCGATTTTCACCGTCGGAATGTTGCTTGTTGTCTGCGTCATGGTAACGCCGGGCCTGGCCCAGCAACGTCCGCAGGTCAAAATGACGGACGAAGGGCGGCGAGTCCACTATAGTGGGATGCTGTTTGATGGTCATAACGACCTGCCATGGCAGATGCGCGAAATCGGCAGTTCGTCGTTTGACACATTCGATATCTCCACACCTCAACCCAAGCTCCACACCGACATTGCTCGACTTAAACAAGGCGGTGTAAAGGCTCAGTACTGGTCTGTTTACGTTCCCGCTGACACGGATGCTCAGGGCACCGCTTTGCTGCAAACGCTGCAGCAGATCGAACTGGTGCACAACATGATTCGGCGATATCCGGATGTGTTCGAACTGGCGAAGACCGCCGACGATGTGGAACGCATCGTCGCCGCAGGAAAAATCGCCAGCATGATGGGCGTCGAAGGCGGCTACTCAATCGAATCGTCACTCGACAACATTCAGCGACTGTTCGACCTCGGCTGCCGCTATATGACGCTAACGCATTCCAGAACGCTGGACTGGGCGGATTCCGCAACCGACGATCCGAAGTGCGGCGGACTCTCAGAATTCGGGGAACAGGTCATTCTGGAAATGAACCGAGTCGGAATGCTGGTGGACCTTTCCCATGTGTCGGCTGAATGTATGCACAAGTCGCTGAAGATCACAAAATCACCGGTGGTCTTTTCGCATTCGTCAGCGCTGGCAATCAACAGTCATCCACGCAATGTTCCGGATGATGTGTTGACCCTGTTGCCGAAAAACGGCGGAATCGTGATGGTTAACTTCTATTCAAAATACGTCGTCCGCACAACGCAGCTGGCAAAGGATGACACTCAGGCGGGGTCGATTCACGATGTCATCGATCATATCGAACACATCATCAAAGTCGCTGGTATTGACCACGTTGGCATCGGTTCAGATTTTGACGGAGTACCTCGCCTTCCCGATCAACTCGAAGACGTTGCGGCGTATCCGTTAATTACTCAGGAACTGCTAAATCGTGGGCACTCAGAACGTGACATCCATAAACTGCTGGGCCACAACGCCCTGCGTGTTCTACGCCAGGCAGAGCACGTCGCCAGGTCGCTACAGACTGAGCAATAGTGCTGACCTGCCTGATGAAGCCCCTGCAAGTTTCAGGCGATCACACAGCACACGCAAATTGAACAACTAACACTCTCGTGAAAAGCTGATTGGCGGAAAACATCACCGAATGCACTCGCTTGCGAGTCAGACTGGACTTGTGTTCCGATAGTTGCGATTCGGCCCATCAATGCGTCACTTCAGACACGTTGGCGTCCTGCCACTTTACCGCGGCCTGCTAATGCAGAGCTTCTTCTTCCCACGGCGGATGGGCCATCAGCGCTGGATACAAGGCGGCACACCGAACATCGCAAAGCCGATGAGCTTCAGCCATTTTCGTTGGCTGGTTGATACATTTGCAGATGCCGTCAATCACAAAGAAACTGGTATCAAGGGGACAATTTCATAACAGAATTTTGGCACGTCCGAAGTTGAATTCGACACACCGATGAACATCAGGTTGCACAAAAATGTGGTAAACACAAAGAACATTCCGGTGGACGTTTCATCAGGTTTGTTGCGAGCAAACAACAGTGCTCCGATCAGATTTGCTGAGAACATTCCAAGGTAACCGTTCACGGGGCAGCCCTTTGAAGGTGTGAAAATGTTATTTAGGAACTGGTGTATGAGCATTGGCGGAGGTGAGAGTAGATAGCGGGCTGATCGTGATCGTGATCGTGACCAGTGCAAATTTTTGACGAGGGGGACATGGATGTTACTCAACGGCCCGTTTGAACGCTTTGTCGAAGCCAGTCCCGTGAGCGTTATGATGCGCGCCGTCATTGAGAATCTGTTTCACCCCGAACGACTGGAGCGGCTGTTCGACGAAACAGCCGTCACGCAGTAGACGCGGAAGCTTCCGTTCGCCACGGTGGCCGAAGTCATGGGCGAGGTCGTGTTTAAT
>Ga0209390_10003763_pt1 | contig 23940 bp, 25 predicted proteins | sample BON01_FD_187212 | JGI IMG/M metagenome (GOLD analysis project Ga0209390, IMG submission 187212) | Freshwater microbial communities from Lake Bonney liftoff mats and glacier meltwater in Antarctica - BON-01 (SPAdes) (version 2) | ecosystem: Environmental > Aquatic > Freshwater > Ice > Glacier... | reverse complement strand
TACAAGATCCTGGCGGTGTGGGAGAACGGCTTCCGCAATATCACCACCAATACCAAACCCATCGTCAAACCGGCCGATCTGGCTGGCATGAAGTTGCGCGTACCCAAGAGCAAGTGGCGCGTGAAGATGTTCCAGGCTTATGGCGCCAATCCGTCGCCAATGGCCTTCTCCGAGGTGTTTGTGGCGCTGCAGACCGGTGTCATGGATGGCCAGGAGAACCCGTTGACGCAGATTTATTCGGCCAAGTTCCAGGAGGTACAGAAGTACCTGTCGATGACCGGCCATGTTTATACGCCGGCCTACCTGGTCAGCGGTAAAAACAAATTTGCGTCGCTGCCCGCTGATGTGCAGGCGATCCTGACGCAGGCCGCCAGGGACACGCAGGCGTATGTCTATGTTCAGGCCGCAAAACTGGACGACGAACTGCTGGCCAAAATCAAGGCTGCTGGCGTCAAGGTCAATGAGGCCGACAAAGACGCCTTCATCGCGGCCAGCAAGGACGTGTACGAGGAGTTCGGCAAGGAGGTGCCAGAGGGCGGCAAGTTCGTCAAGCAGGCCATCGAGCTCGGCAAGGGCATGTGACAGGAGGGGCGCCCGATGGCATCCGTTTCGATTGTTTTCGAGCGCGTCCTGACCGCGTTTGTCATCTTCCTGCTGGCCAGTCTGGCGGTGCTGATCCTGGTCGGCGTGGCCTTTCGCAAGTTCGGCATTCCGTTCGTCTGGTATGACGAAGGGGCCTCGATCATGCTGGCCTGGCTGACCTACTACGGTGCAGCCCTGGCCGCGCTCAAGCGGGCGCACATCGGTTTTTCGGGGCTGGTCAATGCGCTGCAACCCCAGTGGCGCGTGTTGGCCGTGTTGTTCGCCGAGGTCTGTGTGATAGTATTTTTCGCGCTGCTGACCTGGTACGGCTACCAGGTGCTGGTCATTTTGCAGGGCGACACCATGGTCAGCGTGACCTGGGTGCCGACCCGTTTCACACAATCGGTGATACCGATCGGCGGTGCGTTGTTCATCATTGCGCAACTGATCAGCCTGCCTGAAGTGTTGCGCCAGGCGCGTGGCGCCGGCATTGTCGACAACGAGCAGAAACCGGTGCAGGAGGCGCTGCAATGATCGTCGGCCTGATGTTCCTGGGCCTGGTCGCCCTGATCCTGCTCAATGTGCCGATCGCGATCTCGCTGGGTGTCGTCGCGATGTCGGCGATGGTGTATTCGGACGGCATGGATTCGCTGCTCAACGCGGCCATCGTGATGTACAGCGGCGCCACCAGTTTTCCGCTGCTGGCGATTCCGCTGTTCATACTGGCCGGTGCGATCATGAATTCGTCCAGCCTGTCGCGGCGGCTGATCGCATTCGCCTCGGCGCTGTTCGGTTTCGTCAAGGGCGGCCTGGCAATGATCAACATAGCCACGTCGATGTTCTTTGCCGAGATTTCCGGCTCCGCCGTGGCCGATGTCGCCGCGATGGGCTCGATCCTGATACCGGCGATGAAGAAGAAGGGTTACCCCAAGGAGTTTGCCGCGGCGATCACATCGTCGTCGGCGACGCTGGCGGTGATCATTCCGCCGTCGATTCCGATGATTCTGTATGCGGTGATGGCTGACGCCTCGGTCGTGCAGCTGTTTGTGGCCGGCATCGTCCCCGGCGTGTTGTGCGGCGGCTCCATGATGGGGCTGTGTTACTGGTTCGCCAAGCGCCGCAACTATCCGGTCGAAGAGGTGTTCGAGTGGACGAAGGTCAAGCGCACGTTCCGTGAGGCCGCCTGGGCTTTCGCGCTGCCGTTGATCATCCTGGGCGGCATCTTCGGTGGCCTCGTGACAGCCACCGAAGGTGCGGCGCTGGCGGTGCTGGCGGCCCTGTTCATCGGGGGCGTGATCTACCGCGAGCTGGACTGGAAACACCTCTACCACTCGATGATCGAAGGCTCCACCCAGACCGCCACCGTGATGCTGCTGGTGGCCGCGTCCGCGTTGCTCGGTGTCTACCTGACCGAACAGCAGATTCCGCAGCAACTGGCAACCTGGCTGTCGTCGATCACCAGCAACCGATATGCGGTGCTGGGCATTCTCAATGTCTTTTTCCTTGTCATCGGACTGTTTCTGCACTCGGCAGCCGCCATCATCCTGGTAGTGCCGATCGTCATGCCGCTGGTCAAGGCGGTGGGCATCGACCCGGTGCATTTCGGACTGATCGTCACGCTGAACCTGGGCATCGGCCAGCAGACACCGCCGGTCGCCAGCGTGCTGATGGCCTCATGTTCGATCGCCAAGGCCGACATGTGGGAGGTCACCAAGGTGAATCTGCCGTTCATCGGATTGCTGGTCGCGACGTTGATGCTGGTCACCTATGTGCCGGCTGTGCCGCTGTTCCTGGTCGACGTGTTCTACAAATGATGGCGACCGACAAAGCCCGGAACCTCTTATGTGCGCCGCCGGGCCGCCACCAATGCGTACGCACCGCAGCCCGCTGGGCAGAAGACCACCCATGACCGACACCATCCTGATCGAGCGCGACGGATTTATTGCCACTGTGGTGCTGAACCGACCCGAAAAACTCAACGCGTTGACCAAGCCGATGTGGCAGCGCCTGGGCCAGGTCATGCGCGACCTCTCAAGCGACGACACGCTGCGTTGCATCGTGTTGCGCGGCGCCGGCGGCAAGGCCTTTGCGCCGGGTAACGACATTGCCGAGTTCGAGACCGAACGCAGTAACTTCGCACAGGGCAAGGCCTATGGTGACATCCTGCACGCCACATTGGGCGCCATTGCGGATTGCCGGCATCCGACCGTGGCTTTGATCGAGGGTATCTGCGTCGGCGGTGGGCTGGAGATCGCGGCCTTGTGCGACTTGCGCATCTGTGGCGAGGGCAGCCGTTTCGGCGTGCCCATCAACAAGTTGGGGCTGGTGATGGCCCATGCCGAGATGGCCGCGCTGGTGCAACTGGCCGGCCGCGCGGTGGCGTTGGAAATGCTGCTCGAAGGCCGGGTGTTCGGTGCGCGCGAGGCGTTGGACAAACGCCTGGTGCACCGCGTCGTGCCCGATGATGCTGTGGCGTCGGAAGCGTATGCCACAGCCCACCGCATCGCCGCCGGTGCGCCCTTGGTGGCGCGCTGGCACAAGCAGTTTCTGCGTGAGATCGACGCGGATGCGCCGCTGGATGCGGCGCAGCGTGACGCTGGCTTTCGCTGTTATGACACCGAGGACTTTCGCATCGGCTACCAGGCCTTCCTGGCAAAGACGCCACCGGTGTTCGTAGGTCGATGAGCGACGATTCTGCGCGCAGGTCAGGCCGGACGATGCGTCGCACATGGGCTAGGGCATGAGCAATACACAGGCTACTGCAACGGCTGGCGTTGCGGCAACCGGCCCGCTGGCTGGTTTGCGGGTACTGGAACTGGCGCAGATCATGGCGGGCCCGAGTTGTGGTGCCTTGCTGGCCGACCTCGGGGCCGAGGTCATCAAGGTCGAGAAGATGCCCGGTGGCGATGACACGCGCCGGTATGCCGAACCCAGCATCAACGGCGAGTCGGCGGCCTTCATGATGATGAACCGCAACAAGCGGGCGATCGCGCTCGACCTCAAGACGGAGGCCGGCCGGCAGGTGTTGCGCTGCCTGGTCGAACGCGCCGACGTGCTGACGGAGAACTACCGCAAAGGGGCGCTGGAGCGCCTGGGCCTGGGTTTTGCGGCGCTACATGCGCTCAATCCGGCGCTGATCTACTGCTCCATTTCCGGCTACGGCCGCACCGGTCCCTCGGCCGACAAGGGCGGTTTCGATTTGATCGCGCAAGGCGTGTCGGGCCTGATGAGCATCACCGGCGAGCCTGGCGGTCCACCGGTCAAGGTGGGCAGCCCGGTGACCGACATGAACGCCGGCATGCTGGCGGCGCTGGGTATTGTGTCGGCCTATGTGCATCAGCTCAAGACCGGCGAGGGTCAGTTCGTCGACACCTCGCTGTTGGAAGCGGGCATCCATCAGACGGCCTGGCAGTCGGCCATCTTCTTCGCCACCGGTGTGTCGCCCGGGCCGGGCGGATCGGCGCATGTGCTGGCAGCACCTTATCAGGCCTTTCCGACAAAGGACGGCTGGATCAACATCGGTGGCGCCAATCAGGCCAACTGGGAACGCCTCGCGCGCCTGGTCGGTGCGCCGGAGCTGATCGTCGATCCGCGTTTCGTCGACAACAGCGCACGCATGCGACACCGTGACGAACTGGCCGGGCTGCTCGCCGCGCATCTGCGCGAACGCTCGACCGATGTGTGGCTGCGCGCGCTGGATGAAGCGGGCATTCCGGCCGGACCGATCCGCAGCATCGGCGAGATGGCTGCCGATCCACAGACACGTGCACGGGAGATGGTGGTGGAACTCGATCATCCGGTGGCTGGCCACACCCAGGCGCTGGGTGTGCCGGTGAAGTTCAGCGCCACGCCGGGCAACATCCGCCGGCCAGCGCCGACTTTCGGGCAGCACACGCGCGAGGTGCTGCTCGAGCATGGATTCTCGGAGGCCGAGATCGTGGCACTGGCCGATGGTGGTGCGGTGGCGCTGGGTTAGTTGGGAGCGCTTCGCAACGAACTCGTTATGGAAATAGCCTGCGGTGGTCGGCAGAGTGCGGAGTGCAGAGTGCAGAGTGCAGAGTGCAGAGTGCGTCGTTGTAGCCGGGCCCTGGGTTCCGATTGCCGGCGCAAACGCCCCGAGACAAACTGATGTAGGGTAGCCGGCGACCGAACGACCGTTACGTAGCCAGAAACGCCGCCGCCATCGCGTCGGTGAGCGCTTGGTCCTCGGCAGATGTGAGTCCGCTGACACCCAGCGAACCGACCAGACGACCGTCCTGGCTCTTCAACGGCGATCCACCGGGCAGCGCGGTGATTTCCGGGTCGCAGAAGTAGCCGATCGCGATCTTCTCCCGGTGCAGCCGTTCGAGCACGGCCTGCGTCGTAGAACCCATGCGGGCGCTCGAATAAGCCTTGCCCTGCGAGATCCGCACGCTGCGCGCCGGCGCGCCGTCCATGCGTGCGAACGTGAGCAACAAACCCCGCTCGTCGCACACGGCGACACAGATTGGCCGCCCGGCATGGTCCTGCGTGGCCTTGGCAAGGGTCTGAGTGACGATGTTCTGGGCTTGTTCAAGGGATAGGTCGGACATGGGTGGAGTTCCTGTGGCGGTGGGTTGGTAGTGACGGTCATTATGGCCATCGGACGGCCACAACCGGTTCCGTTGGAGTGCCATGCCGCGGCGACCGGCCAGACCGGTGATGGCCGGCCCGTTTGACGCGTCCTGCGGCCTGGCCGCAGGCGACGTTGCTACATCGGCGCCGGCTCATGCTCGGTCGGGGTGTTTTCCGCTTCGAACGCGTCGCATGATTGCACGATGATCATGAATCGCATGCTTCTTTTGCCTATTTGCGGGTGGGTGGAATCGGCTTGAGCATGCTGTGGCGGTTGCGCTCGGTGTCGAAAAATGCCACATAGTCGCCAACGCCGGGAATCGCTATTGGTTCGCCGAGCACTTCGCCGCCGGCTTTGGTGACGCGCGCCATCGCCGCCGTCATGTCCTCGACGGCGATCACGGCACATGGGTACGCCGCCGTCATGTCCTCGACGGCGATCACGGCACATGGGTACCGCGCCGGTCCGGCGGTTCAATAGGTTTCCCTGCGTGCTGCGCACTGCGGGACTATTCGCCTTGGGGCGGCCCGGCGGCTCAATAGGTTTCCCTGCGTGCTGCGCACTGCGGGACTATTCGCCTTGGGGCGGCCCGGCGGCTCATGCGTCCTGTTGAAGTTACGGTGAACGAGTCCACGCCATTTCGACGTTGCCGGCGCGCGGGTACATCGTTGCTCAGGGCTGTAGATGGTCATGTTGCCGCGCCCGGGTCGGCGCAACCCGCGGCTGTTCAGCGCGGCGACAACACCTCGGTGTCGGGGTGAAACGCGAACCAGGCAAACCAAAATGCCATGGTCGATGGCCAGGGCTGGCCCTGTGCACCGAAGGCTTGTGCCGTCTGGTGCTGCGCGTCGAAGCGAATCTGCAACGCCTGACCGGCCACGGTGTCGCGCAGCACCCCCTGTGCGTCCACGCGCTGCACGAGCGCCGCAAACGGATAGGCCTTGAAGGTCTGACCCACCTGCACCCCGATCACCCATTCCTTGAGCGGCAACCTGTCATCGCGATGCTGCACGTCGAACATCAGTTGCTGCACCTTGTCGTAGCCTGCGTAAGGGTCACGGCCATAGTCGCGGGCAAAGCCGGTGTCTTCGGACAATACGGTGGTTGTCGGGTGGCGTGCGCGCCAGTCGGCCCAGCTGGTGTGGCTCATTGGCAAGGTCTGCAGGCGCTGTCCCTTGCGCGGTCCGCTGATCGCGGTCTGCGTGAGTTGGGACCACAACGATGCGCTTGCCCGATCGAACAACAGCACATCGCTGTTGTACAGGAGGCCCGATACACCGAAACGCAGTGTCGCGCCAACAACCTGTGCGTCGAAGGCCACGCCGGTTCCGCACAGCGGGCAGTACGTGACGGCAACCGCGCGTGCACCAAAGCGGTCGTTGACGACTTCGTGCCAGTTCAAAATGCGCACCGGGTAGGCCCGTGCGATGCCGTCGATAGTCACCCCCAATACCCGGTCCGTGTCCGATAGTGGGGCTTGCGCTGCGCTGACGAAGGTCGGCCGGTCGATCGCTGGAATGCCGTCGCGCGGCGGTCCTCCCCGATGGATGGCCGTGATGGGCACACTGGCGTTTGCGACGTCGAAGCCGTTGAAGGCCTCCGGGTCAGTCGCGGCCGCGCCTGCCGCCAGCGCCAGTGCGAGCGTCAGCAGGGCCAGGCCGCAGTGTTGAAAGGTGCGCTGCCAGTTGCGCGGAATCAGCTCGATAGCCATGGATGATGCTTCCTGGGCATCCGCATTGCGCAGTTGCCGTATGGCTTGGTCTGTCCGTGTCAGCTATTTCTTACATCGACCCCGTAGCTGGGAAAAACATGCTTGCAATGTCGCTCAGGCATGATGCAGTCATGTTGAAGCTGCTCTCAGCGCCGCAGCCGGTACCCGGTCTTGAACACCCACCACACGATGGTCAGGCAGATCAGCAGAAACGCCACTGTCATGCCGGTGCTGACCGCGATGTGCACATCGGCCACGCCGTAGAAGCTCCAGCGGAACCCGCTGATCAGGTACACGACCGGATTGACCAGCGAGACCTTCTGCCAGAAAGGCGGCAACATGCTGATCGAGTAAAACGCGCCGCCCAGGAAGGTCAGCGGCGTGACGACCAGGATCGGTATCACCTGCAACTTCTGGAAGTTGTCGGCCCACAGGCCGATGATAAAGCCGAACAGGCTGAAGGTGACGGCCGTGAGCACCAGGAAGGTCAGCATCCAGATCGGGTGCGCCACTTCGTAGGGTACGAACAGCCGTGCCGTAGCCAGGATCAGCAGGCCCAGCAGCACTGACTTGGAGGCCGCTGCGCCGACATACCCCACCAGCACCTCGATCCAGGACACCGGCGCCGACAACAACTCGTAGATCGTGCCCGACCATTTGGGCATGTAGATACCGAATGAGGCGTTCGAGATGCTTTCGTTGAGCAGCGACAGCATGATCAGGCCAGGGATGATGAAGGCGCCATAACTGATGCCGTCGATATCCCCCATACGCGAACCGATGGCGGTGCCAAACACGATGAAATACAGCGAGGTCGACAACACCGGCGCAACGATGCTCTGGCCGATGGTACGAAATGCGCGCGCCATCTCAAAACGGTAGATGGCGCGAATGCCGTGCATGTTCATGCCTGTGCCTCCGCCGGTTTACGCACCAGGCTGACGAAAATATCCTCCAGCGAACTCTCGCTGGTGCGCAGGTCCTTGAAGTCGATGCCCTGATCGTTCAGCGCGCGCAACAAGCCAGCAATGCCGGTCTCCTCCTGCTGGGTGTCGAAGGAATAGGTCAGCGTCATTCCGTCACCAGAGAGCTCGAGCACCAGGTCCGACAGGCCCTGCGGGAGTGCCTGCAGGGGTTGCTGCAAGCTGACCGTCAGCTGCTTCTTGCCAAGCTTGCGCATCAGTACCTTCTTGTCCTCGACGACGATCAGTTCGCCCTGGTTGATGACACCAATGCGATCGGCCATGTCTTCGGCCTCCTCGATGTAGTGAGTGGTCAGGATGATGGTGGTGCCGCCCTCGCGCAGCGCCCGCACCATGCGCCACATGTCGTGGCGCAGTTCCACATCGACGCCGGCGCTGGGTTCGTCCAGGAACAGGATGGTCGGCTCATGCGAGAGCGCCTTGGCGATCAGCACCCGGCGTTTCATGCCGCCCGAGAGCGTCAGGATCTTGCTCTTGCGCTTGTCCCATAACGACAGGTCACGCAGAACCTTCTCGATATGGGCCGGATTCGGCGTCTTGCCGAACAGGCCGCGACTGAAGCTGACCGTATCCCAGACCGATTCGAAGGCGTCGGTGTGTAGCTCTTGAGGCACCAGGCCAATGGATGCGCGTGCCTGCCGGTAGTCGCGCACCGTGTCGTGGCCGTCGGCGATGACCACGCCTTCGGTGGCATTGGCAATGCCGCAGATGATACTGATCAGGGTTGTCTTGCCGGCGCCGTTGGGCCCGAGCAATGCGAAGATCTCGCCGCGCCGGATGTCCAGGGTGACATGTTTGAGTGCCTCGAAACCGTCAGCGTAGGTCTTGCTGACGTCGCGCACTGAAACGATGGCGTCAGGCTGGGGTTGGGCAGTTGAATGTAGGGTCATCGGCCTGCGATTGTGCCCGCGTTTGTGTTTGCCGCCCGCCCGTGGGCCTGCCGTGCCGCTGCTCAGGCGACTCCGGCCGCCTCTTTGGCACGCAGCCGCGCATGCACATAAGCACCCTGCGGCACGTGCAGGAGGTCGGACACCCGCCACAACACATGGCGTTCATGGTTGCTCAGACGGCCGTCTGCGTACGCCACGCGCCACATGTGCTCGATCATGCGCAGCTTTTGCGACATGTCGAAGTTCTCATTGATGCGCGAGGTGAAGCCGAACAGGTCGCTCGCGCCTTCGGCGGTCGCCTCCGCCAGTTCGGCCAACCGGTCCGCCTCGTCGGTGGACAGCGCGAAATGGTCGCGCAGTGCGGCCAGCACGAGGGCGCGCTCGCCATCACGGAAAGTGGCATCCGAGCGCATTACCTCGACCAGCATGACGGCCGTGGCCAACCGCAGCGCATGGTCTTCGGCCTGTGGATTGGCCGCGTTCGCGAGCGGACTCAGCCGGTCGAAAAGGTCCTTGATTGTCTTGAGCATGCCGTAATGATGGCATGGAAGACTTTCGCTCGTCAGAACAGTCCCATCACCAGTCCGTTGCCCAGGGCCTCCCCGGTTTCCTCGCAGGCGAGCAGGTCCGTGTCGCCGATGGTCTTCGGTGCGAGGATGTCCTTGGGCGTCTGGGCATGGGTGCACACGATCCGCGATTCGGCCACCTTGCGCAGACGCCATCCGGTGGCGATGCGTTCGACTTGCCGCACCGCATTGCTGCCATCGCTGCCGGCGCACACCAGCAGGGCATAGGGCCGGCCGTTGAGCTGGTCCAGTACCGGGTAATAACAGCTGTCGAAAAACTCTTTCATGGTGCCGGCAATAGCGGCCAGGTTCTCCGGGGTGGCAAACAGATAGCCTTGCGCGGACAGCAGGTCGTCCGGTGCAGCCTCGTGCGCGCGCAACAGGCGCACCTGCAGACCGTCCGCTCGCAAGGCGCCGCGGTGGGCGGCCCGTGCCATCTGCTCGGTCCCGCCGGTGCGGGAGTGATAGACGATCAGCAATGTTGGCGGCGCGGGCATGTTAATCCGTTTGCGGCGTAGTCGGTTGATGGTGTGTTCGAGCAATGGCGCGGCATGGCAATGACTGCCTGTGCCGGCGACGCTTCAGGGCTGGTGCGGTCGGATCAGGTCTGGTCAGGGGCCGTGGCAGGGGCCATGGCCATCTCGCCGCCAAGCCCCTCGAACAATGCCGGCAGCATCTGGCGCAGCTCGCCGGTGGCCAGCGCGACGTCGGTGTCGAACCCGTCGTCCTTGCCGTCACCGGCAGTGGCGGGTTTGTTTTCCAGCACGACGTCGAGCAGCGTGACTTTCTTGAGCTGCATGCCCTCGGTCAGCACGAACGATACCCGGTCGTTCCAGGTCATCGCCAGGCGGGTCGGAATCTTGCCGGCGGCAATGTGCTGGCGGACCTCGTCCGTGTCCAGTGCATGGCGGGTGTAGCGCACCACCGCGCGCGACTCGTCCGCAGCCTTGAGTTCACATTCCCGGTCCACGCTGAAGCCCTGGGGTGCATCCAGGTCCGACAACCATCCGGCCATGGCAACGGCGGGCGATGTCTGGGTATCGATCAGTTGCACGGCCAGGCCGTCGATGGCCGCGACCAGTGCCGTCATGACTTCGTCGGCCTTCGCCTGGCTTCCGGCATCGAGCACCAGGCGGCTGTTGTGCGGGTCGATCCACACCAGTACGCTGGATTGTTTCGTGAAGGCCATCGGCAACAAGGTCAGGCGCGCATCTTCTGCCAGATCGCGCTTTTCCTTCTTGCCGGGTTTGCGACCGGTGCTGGCCTCGATCTGCTGGGCCCGCTCCTCGACCTTGCGCTTGACGACCGAACCCGGCACGGCCTTGGACTCGATCATCTGCTTGAGCATCCACTGGCCGTCGACGATCTCGACCAGCGGGCCATGGGCTTGCCCGCGCGGCTCGATCCAGCCTACCGATTTTTCCTGCGACGCACCACACGCCACGAAACGCGTGTTGTCGAGTGCGTCTTCGAGTTGTGCCTGCTCCATCGTCCATGCAGACACCATGCGGTACACCATTACGTTCTTGAACACGATTGACCTTTCCTGACGGGTTGCGGCTTGTCGCCGGAGCGCCGTATTGTCGGCGCTGCGCCGGAGGTGTTCTTTTGTAACAAGGCTGGGTCGGGTGCTGTGGCGGTGTAGGCCTTCGTGTGAAATGGCACCTGCAATTGCCGCAGCGAGCGGGCTGGGCCGCTGTAAGCATTGGTGGTGCGGGGCGACAAACCCCTTTGGTTACGCCGATCTGTGCCACAACTCCCGGGTCGGGTGGCGCCGAGCCCACGATTGCACCGCAAGGACCACGCCATGTTGCGACGACTGTTATCCACTTTTTTTGTTCTCGCCCTGTTTTTCGGAGCCGCCCATGCTGGCGAACCGGTGAGCACCGGCTTTTTCAGCAACACCGCCATCGGCGGCCAGGATACCGTGTCGTATTTCATGCCGGACGTGCAACAGGCGCATAAGGTGCTGGAAGGCGACAAGCGTTTCGAAGTGGCATATCTGGGCGCCAACTGGCGCTTTGCGTCGCGCGCAAGTGCGGACAGGTTTACGGCCGATCCGGCGAAATACGCGCCGCACTACAACGGCCACTGCGCCAATGCCCTGTCGCTGGGCGAAGGCCTGGTGTCGACCGATGGCACGGTCTGGGAGTTCTTCGGCGACCAGTTGTACCTGTTCTACTCCGAGGGCGGGCGCCAGCGCTGGCGCAAGGGCGACTGGCATGCCTACCGATCGCAGGCCGATGCCGCATGGCGGGCGATCGTCGCGAACTGAATCCTTGTGCTCCCTGTTGCCCAAGGTTGACATTATCATATTATGTTTGACACCTGCGCTGGAGCCCCTTACAGTCAGGCGGTCGCAGCCGGATGACCGGCAATATCAACCAACAGACGCGCGACCGTCACAGCAGGAGACACCATGGGCACATTCATTTTTGGCGGCAAATTACGCGTAACCATTGCGGCGTTGGCATTGGCGGCGGTCAGCGTTGCCGCTGGCGCGCAACAAGTCATTACCTTGCACGGCGCATCGCAATTCGACGACAACCATGCCTTCACCAAGTCACTGGCCAAGTTCGGTGAACTGGTTAATAAATACTACGGCAAGCCGGTCAACTTCGTGTTGCACAAGAACAGCGAACTGGGCCTTGAGAAGGACTATTTCGCCTACATGAACCAGGGCAAGGCGGTCGATTTCGCCATCGTGTCGCCGGCCCACATGTCGACCTTCTCCAAGGCCGCGCCGTTCATCGACGCGCCGTTCCTGTTTCGCGACCTCGACCACTGGAACAAGGTGCTCGACGCCGACGTGCTGAAGCCGATCGCCGACGAGGTGGCCAAGAAGGCTGAAGTGATGCTGATCGGGTTTGCCGGCGGTGGCACGCGCAACCTGTTCGTCAACAAGCCGGTGGCGAACCTCGACGACATCAAGGGACTCAAGGTGCGGGTGCAGGGTGCGCCAATCTGGAGCAGAACCTTTGCGGCTGTTGGCATGGCCCCCACCGTGATTGCCTACAACGAGGTCTACAATGCGATCCAGAACGGCGTCATAGCCGCCGGCGAAAACGAAGCGGCCGGCGTGGAGCAGATGAAGTTCTATGAAGTGGCGCCGCAACTGGCAATGACGCAGCATGCGATCACGATCCGGCCATTGTGTTTCTCCGGCAAGACCTTTGCCAAACTGCCGGCCGACCTGCAGGCGGCTGTCGTCAAGGCGGGCAAGGAGGCCGGCGCCTACGGTCGGCAACTCGAGTCATCACAAGATTCCGCCAAGCTGGAGGCGATGGAGAAGAGCGGCAAGCTCAAGCGCATTCCCTTCACCGACCGCGCGAAGATGCAGGCTTTGGTGGATCCGGTCATGGCGGCCTACGCCAAGGAAATTGGCGCTGACGCCATCCACGCCAAGATCCTCGCGATCAAGTAAAGCCGTAGCTGCCTGCCGCGCCGCCTCGGCCATGCCGCCGTGGCGCGGTGCCTTTTCCGAGACCGCCTGATGATGAAGAAATTACTGGACAGCTACCAGTCGCTGCTGCGCTGGCTGATGGTGGCCTCGGTGGCTATTTTGATGGTGCCGATCACGATGCAGGTGATTTCGCGCTACACGCAACTCATACCGTCGTATATCTGGACCGAGGAGTTGTCCCGCTTCGTCTTCATCTGGATGGTCATGCTCGGCGCGATGATCGCGCTGCGCGACGGAACACACTTCGATGTCGATGTGTGGCCCACGCTCACAGCCCGGCCCAACGCGATGCTGCGCATCGTGACGAACCTGTTGATCCTGGTGTTTGCCGGGGTCTATGTCTATTGGGGTATCGAGTTCGTACAGTTCGGCTGGAACCAGAGTTCGGAGCTGGCTGAACTGCCGATGACCTACATATTCATTGCCTGGCCGCTGTCCGGCATCACCTGGGTGGTGTTCCTGGGCGAGCAGTTCCTGGCAGACATACGCGTCATCACATCGGGAGACGTCGCATGATGCAGTCCATGCTCAGCCCGGGGATGGCATCCCTGGTGCTTTTCGGCGCGTTCTTCTTTTTTCTGGCCATGCGTGTGCCTGTGGCGTTCGCGCTCGGGCTGGCCTGCCTGCCAGTGCTGGTGTACGAGCCGCGGCTCTCCCCGATGATATTGTTCAACGAGACTTTCAAGTCCTACAACTCGTTCATCCTGCTCGCAGTGCCGCTGTTCCTGCTGACCGCCAACCTGATGGGTGTGGGTGGCATCACCGATCGACTGGTGGTGTTGTCGCGCACCATGGTCGGGCGCATGCCCGGCGCGCTAGCCCAGTGCAACGTGGTGTTATCGGTGTTCTTCGCCGGCATCTCGGGCTCCAGTACTGCGGACGCTGCGAGCCAGAGCAAGATCTTCATTGATGCGCAGACCAAGGAAGGGTACGACCTGTCGTTCTCGATTGCGGTCACCGCCGTATCGTCGACACTGGCGGTGGTCATTCCGCCTTCCATTCTGATGGTGGTGTGGGGCGGGGTCATATCGACGTCAATCGGTGCCTTGTATCTGGCCGGCATCCTGCCCGGCCTGCTGATCGCCGGTGCGCAGATGGTGACGGTGCACATGTATGCGGTGCGCCGCAAGTACCCGGTGCACCCGCGCTCGACCTTCATCGCCTTCATCACCGCGGCGTTGCAGTCGATTCCGGCCATGATGACGCCGTTCATCATCGTCGGTGGCATCTTGCTGGGCTGGTTCACGCCGACTGAATCGGCCGCCGTGGCGGTGCTGTATGCACTGGCGTTGACCGCATTTGTGTACCGCCAGATGAATCTGAAACGCCTGGTCGAAGCCTTGTCCGAGACCGGCCGCCTGTCGGCGATCGCGCTGTTCTGCGTCGGCACCGCGTCGGCTTTCGGCTGGTTACTCGCGTATTACCAGATACCCAAGGCGCTGCTCGAAAATGTCACCTCGTGGGAATTGGGCATCACCGGCGTAGGTTTCTTCATCGCCGCCGTGTTCCTGATCACCGGTTGTTTTCTCGACGCGATTCCGGCCATCATCATCGTCGGCGTGACCTTGCAGCCGCTGGTGCAGTCGGTGGACATGCATCCGATCCAGTTCGCGATCATCGGCATCGTTTCACTGGCGTTCGGCCTGGTGACGCCACCGTATGGCCTGTGCCTGATGGTCGCGTGCTCGGTCGCCGGTGTGCGATTGCGGTATGCGCTCAAGGACACCATGATTATGCTGATTCCGATGTTGACGGTGCTGATCGGCATCATCCTGTGGCCAGAAATCACCTTGTTCCTGCCCAACATGATTTCGCCCGAACTCGTCAAGTGATCACACCATGCAAACGACAACTGACTTCTCCTTGAATGGCAAACACGCGCTGGTCATTGGCGGCACCAGCGGCATCGGCAAAGCCATCGCGCGTGGTTACCTGCAGGCCGGCGCGCGCGTGGTGATCACCGGGCGCAACCCGGACAAGCTGGCGCAGGCGCAAGCCGAACTGGCGCCGTTCGGCGACGTTAGCGGCTACCAGGCCGATGTCAGCACCGAGGACGGTTTGCGCGGCTTGGTCGGCGTGACGCTGGCGCATGCCGGGCACCTGGACATTCTGGTCAATTGCCAGGGCATCACGTTGCTCAAGCCAGCCGAGGAGTTCACGGCCGCCGACTGGGCGAGCGTCATGGATACCGATCTCAAGAGTGTATTTTTTGCCTGCACCGAGGTTGGCCGCCATATGCTCGGACGGAGTAGCGGCGCCATCATCAATATCGCGTCGCTGGCGTCGCACCGAGGCTGGCCGCGCAGTGCCTTGTATGCCATTGCCAAGGCCGGCGTGCTGAGCCTGACGCAGACGCTGGGTGCGGAATGGGCCGGGCGTGGGGTGCGGGTCAATGCAATCTCGCCCGGCTTCTTCATGACCGAACTCAACCGCGACAAGATGTCGCCCGAGCGCAAGGCATTGGCGCTGGCGCGCACACCGGCAGGGCGCTTCGGCGAGGTCGATGAACTGGTCGGTGCGGCTATCTACCTGGCCTCGCCTTCGGCTGGTTTCGTGACCGGGCAGTCGATTGCGGTCGATGGCGGCTTCCTGGCGACCGGGTTGTAGCAGGAGGAAACACGCCGTGCTCAAGATCGAACCCTTGTCGGAGATTGCCGGTGCACGCATCACCGGTGTCGATTTGTCGCAGCAACTGCCACCCGACGTGTTTCTGCAACTGGAGCAGGTGCTGCATACACACTGCTTTGTCGTGTTTCCCGCGCAGACGGTTTCGGCGCAGCAGTTTGTCACTTTCTCGAAACACTGGGGCCAGGCTGAACCACATGTCATCGACACCTTCCACCATCCGGTCGATCCCAACATCCTGATCCTGTCCAACGTGACGCGTGATGGCCAGCCGATCGGGCTGCTCGATGCGGGTACCTATTTCCATACCGACTACTCGTACCTCACGGTGCCGGCCCGCTGCACCATGCTGCACGCGATCCAGGTGCCGCGCGAGGGCAGCGGCACCACGTTTGCGAACCAGACCCGCGCCTACGCCGATCTGCCCGCGTCGCGCCAGCAGGAGATCGACGCGCTGGTGGTGCGTCACCACTATGGCAACCGTGACGATCTGGACGTGCAATCGCGTACAGTCGCCTCGGTGCTGAACGAGAACCAGAAGAAAAAGGTCGACTGGGTACGCCACCCGCTGGTGCGGGCCCATCCGCATACCGCAGTGCCTGCCCTGTATGGGGTATCGGGCAGTTCCTTCGGCATCGACGGCATGGACGATGCGCAGGCCCTGACCCTGCTGCGCAGCCTGAGCGAACACGCCACCGCACAGCGTTATCGCCATACCTACAACTATGCCGTGGGCGATGTGGTGGTCTGGGACAACGCCCAATTGCTCCATTGCGCGCCGCTGACCCAGCTCACCGACCCGCGCACCTTGTGGCGCATTACCGTGAAAGAGGCCGCGTAACCCGGGTTGGCGGGCGCATGGTTGCGGGGAAGATCACCCGTCGCCGCTGATCTTCAGGTGTGCGCCATCGGTGTAGCGTGCCGTCGGATATGCCGCCACGCCAGCGCCAGCGAGACCGTCTGCAAGGCCGCGCAAAAGTAGAATGGCGCACCGATACGCCAGTCGCCTTGCGGCAGGTCCGAGACGATGGCCAGCAGCGGCGCGCCAATCATTGGCGCCAGCACCGCCATCAGGCTGCCCAGCGAACTGACGGCGCCCAGCGTCTGGCCCTGGCTGCGGCTGTCGGCAGCGGATGAGATCATGCTGTTGACGGCTGCGGTGACGGTGCCGCCCAGCAGGTTGACCCCGATCACCGCGAACATCATCCAGCCCTGCGAGGCGGCGCCCCACAAGGCATAGGCCAGCGCCGACGAGGCAAGGCCCATCACGGCCAGCCGCTGTGGCGAGAACCACTCCAGCAGGTGGCGCATCAGGAGGCCTTGCACCAGCACCGATGACACGCCCACTGCTGCCAATGACCAGCCGTTTTCCAGTGGCCCCCAGCCGAACTTGAACGTGGTGTACAGCACCCAGGTGGTGTAAAGCACGAACTGCGCCAGACCGCTGAACGCCACCACACCCACCAGTGGTGCGACCCCCCGCAGCTGCGCCAGTTTGCGCAGCGCGGTCAGCGGGTTGGCCGCGCGCCAATGGAACGGCTTGCGCCGCTCGGCCGGCAGTGATTCCGGCAGCACAAAATAGCCATACAGGAAATTGACCATGGTCAGACCGCCCGCCACCATGAACGGCAATTGCAGATGGATGGCACCGAGCAAGCCCCCCATGACCGGGCCGACGATGAAACCCAGCCCCATCATCGCGCCCAGCAAACCGAATCGACGGGCCCGGTCCTGCGGCTCGGTGATGTCGGCAACATAGGCGTTGGCAACTGCGGCGTTGGCCTGCATCGCGCCGCCCATCAATCGCGCCGCGATCAGCATCCAGATATGCGTGGCAAACGCGGTCAGGAAAAAATTGATGCCCAGGCCAAAGAACCCGAATAGCAACACCGGTCGGCGGCCGTATCGGTCGGACAACGCCCCGAGTAGTGGGGAGGCGAAAAAGCTCGCGATGCCGAATGCGAACGCGACCACGCCATACCAGTAGGCCTGGTCGGCCTGCGAGTCGCTGAACGAGCCCACCAGGGCCGGCAGGACCGGGATGATCAGGCCGATTGCCAGCATGTCGATCAGGACCGTGACCATGATGAACGGCATGGCCGCCTGACGTGCGATGGAGGAGGAATCCTGTGTCATGGGGTGTGCGCGGATTGCCGCGTCTGGAAAAGCGACTGCGGCAAGGGGCCTCGGTCTGGGGTCGAATTGTGTCAGTTCGCGGATGCGATAGGTTTGAGTGCGCTGCCGAACCGTTCCCGGTAAGGCGCATGGCCCAATGGCGGGAAGTCGATGACAGGTTCTGCCACATCGTTTTGCGGTAGCACCGACAGCAGATGCCGGATCAAGGTGATGCGCCCGCGGCGCTGATCGTTGAAGTTCACCAGCGTCCAGGGCGTGTGTGGCTTGTTGGTGGCGCGCAGCATGGCGTCGCGGGCGCGTCCGTAGTCGGCGTATTTGGTGCGAGCCTGCAGGTCGACCGGGCTGAGTTTCCAGCGCTTGAGCGGGTCGCCCAGCCGGTCAGTAAAGCGTTCTTCCTGGTATTGCTGGTCCACCGTAAGCCAATACTTGAACAGCAAGATGCCGTCATCTACCAGTTGCTGCTCGAACACCGGTGCCTGCTTGAGGAAAGCCTTGGCCTCGGTCTCTGTGCAATAGCCCATCACCCGCTCCACGCCGGCGCGGTTGTACCAGCTGCGATCGAGCAGCAGGATCTCGCCAGCGGCGGGAAGATGCGCCACGTAACGCTGAAAATACCACTGCGTGAGCTCGCGGTCGCTCGGCTTGGCCAGGGCCACCACCTTGCACTGGCGCGGATTGAGCGTCTCGGCAATGGCCGAGATGACACCGCCCTTGCCGGCGGTATCGCGGCCCTCGAAAATCACGACCAGGCGTTTGCCGGTGTGCTGCAACCAGCGCGCCATGTCGTTGAGCTGCAGTTGCAGCGGTTCGAGCATGTCGCCGTAAGCACCCTTGCCCAGTTTGTCGAAATCGCCGATGGTGCCCGACTTCTTGTGCTTGGATTTCTTGCCTGTAGATTCCGTCATGTGGCGATCCTAACGGAGCCTGGGCGAATCTGCCCGCGCGGTGTGCGGCTCCGCCGTCATGCATCGGCGTCACCAGGCGACCTGGATAGAGCGCCATCCGCAAAGAAGCCCTGACAACCCTCAAGGCCCGCAACGCGAACCGCTGATGGGCCGCATCGAACGCAGCGCATACGCTAAGGCTGACCTGATCAGCCATTTCATTTACCTGGCAGGGGAGGCTGGCGAAACAATCGCAGACCGCTTCTTGGACCGCGCTCAAGAGAGCTTTGGCCCGCCACAGTTTGCGGACTGGGCGACTGGGACAGCGAATCTCGGCGCCGTGTGACATGGACGGCGTTAACAGGGCTGACGCACATTAGTCTGATAGGCGATTAAGGCATAGCTCAGTTAGAAGTTGCATTGCATTAGTCATAATTAATCACTATGATTTAGCGCGTCTTGAATGGATTGATCATGATCACAAAGGTGTTGCCAGCGCACGTCCCACTGCCGCTGGCAGACAAGGTGGACCAGTTGGCTGCCCGGCTTGAGCGCTCTCGCGGCTGGATCGTTGAACAGGCATTGACCGCCTGGGTTGACCAAGAAGAAGAGCGCCGACGCTTTACCCTGGAAGCGCTGGCCGATGTCGATGCCCACCAAGTCATCGACTACCAGGCCGTCCAGGCATGGGCGGCCAGCCTTGGCACGGACTCGCCTGTGGACTTGCCGATTCCCCAGTGATGGAGCTGAAGTGGACGCGCAAAGCGATGTCGGACCCGGCGCGACTGTTCGCGTTGCTGGCGCCCGTCAACAAGCTGGCGGCTGCGCGCGCCGTCCAGGCCCTGGCTGCAGCCCCGCTGCGGCTTTTGGAACAGCCACGCATTGGCGAGCGACTGTTCGAATTCGAACCGCGTGAAGTCCGCCGGATCCTCGTCGGCCGCTACGAGATTCGCTACGCGATCGACACCACCACGATCACCGTCTTGCGGCTGTGGCACACCCGTGAGAATCGGTAGTCCGTCCGACCGCCAGCCGGCAAACCTTTCCGTGTTTCAAATTCCGTTTTCTGAAGTGACCCCAAAGTGAATAAAACCGTGGCAGGCCCGGAGGGCGCGCCGACGCGCCCCTTGCCCTCGGACAACGTCGCTAGCCCGCTGCACGACGCGGGCTTGGTGTCGCTGGCGCCGGTATTCACGCCGCACGGCCGCCTCGCCTTGAGCCCTGCAGTCGAGCTGCCCGTGCTGGACGCTGCTACTGCTGGCCGCCTTCTGCAGGCGTTCGGGCGTGGCTCGGGCCATGGCCTGCTGCAGCTTGGCGCGGGTGAAGCGTCGACTGTGCTGCCGGCCCTTCTGTCCTACTGGCGTGATTTCGCGGCGCGTTACGTGACCGCGCTGTGCATGCTGGCGGACGCAGAGGAGCGCGGCGCCCGGGTCCATGTTGCTCCCCCCCCCGACGACGTGTTGGCGTCGCTGGCCGATGCCGCGCCTCCCATGGAGGGCTCCGAGTATTTGACCGGGACCGCCCTTGGCGCACTCTGGCGAGACCTTGACGCGGCGTTTGCTGCCGAGCTGATCGCTGCGGGAGGCACCGTTCAGGACTTCCTGCGACGCCACGACCCGGCCTGGAATCTTGTCGGTCGCGTGCACTTCAATCTGGCCGAGAACCGCAAGGACGATGAGGCACCGTTCGCATTCGTCGCCACCTACACGACTCGGCTGACCAAGCAGTCCAAAGCCCAGCACACTCCCCTGGGGCGGGCGTTGCGAGAGTACGCCGACGCGTCGAACCAGGAACTGCTGTCGCTGCTGTTGCCGGTCCAGCGAGCGGCGCAGCAGTGCGCCTGGCTCAAGGCGATGGTCGACAACGGAGAGATCTTTCATCCCTTGCGCTGGACTCCGCAAGACGCCTTCGCGCTGCTGCACGACGCCGCGACACTGGAAACGGCGGGGATTGTTCTGCGCATGCCCGCCCGCTGGCGCGCAGGCCGGCCGGTCCGCGCCCAAGTGACGGCCACCCTCGGTGCGGCGACCCCCTCGACGCTGGGACGCGGCGCCCTGCTGGACTTTCAGTTGGACGTCATGCTCGAAGGAGAGCCGCTCAGTGCCGGCGAGATCGAGGCGTTGCTGGCCCAGTCCAACGGGCTCGCACTCATTCGTGGCCATTGGGTCGAGGTCGATCACGACAAGCTCACCGCAGTGCTCGAGCGGTATCAACACGCGCAGCAGGCCGCTTCGTCGGCAGGCTTGAGTTTCGGCGACGCCATGAGGATGCTCGCGCGCGCCGATCAAGCAGATACAGTGGCCGCCTCCGAATCCGGCGCGGATTGGTCACAGGTGGTGGCGGGTCCCTGGCTTGCCGACACACTGCACAGTCTGCGCAGCCCGCAGGCACGCGACGCGCTGGACCCGGGTATAGCGTTGCGGGCGACGCTGCGTCCCTATCAGCAGGCCGGCGTGCGCTGGCTGCATCTGCTGGCCCAGCTCGGCCTGGGTGCGTGCCTGGCCGACGACATGGGCCTGGGTAAGACCATCCAGGTGCTGTCGCTGCTGCTGATTTTGAAGCGGGAGGACCTGTTGCGCACCGATGTCCGAACGTCGCGCAAGCCAAGCCTGCTGGTTGTCCCGGCCTCGCTGCTCGGCAACTGGGCGAGCGAGATCGCGCGCTTCGCGCCCAGCCTCGATGTGCTCGTGGCGCATCCCTCTGCGTTGGCTGCCAACGCACTGGCAGCGATCGACGCAGACCGACTGGTCAAGCTTGATCTCGTCATCACCAGCTACGGTACGCTGCTTCGCCAGCCATGGTTGAAGGACACGCCCTGGCGTCTCGTCGTCATCGATGAAGCGCAGGCGATCAAGAATCCGTTGTCCAAGCAAACCCGTGCCACCAAGCAGCTCGGTGCCGAGGCCCGGATTGCCCTGACCGGCACCCCGATCGAGAACCGGCTCGGTGACCTGTGGTCGATTTTTGATTTCATCAACCCCGGGCTGCTGGGCTCTTCCAAGCAATTCGCCAAACTGGTGAAACGCCTGGCCGAGCAGGCCCACAACCCCTACGGTCCGCTGCGCGAGCTGGTGCGCCCCTATATCTTGCGGCGCATGAAGACTGATAAATCGGTGATTGCCGATCTGCCCGACAAGACCGAGGTCAGGGCATACTGCCCGCTCAGTCGTAAGCAGGCCGCGCTCTATCAAGCGGCAGTCAATGAGCTTGCGGCCCACCTCGATCACGCCGACGGCATTCAACGCCGCGGCATCGTGCTCGCGTTCCTGATGCGCTTCAAGCAGATCTGCAACCACCCGTCGCAATGGCTGGGGGACAACGCTTGGGCTGAAGACGACAGCGGCAAATGGGGGCGCCTGCGCGAGCTCGCCGAGGTCATTGCAGCCAAGCAAGAGAAGGTGCTGGTGTTCACGCAGTTTCGCGAGATGACGGCGCCGCTTGCGACCTTCCTCGGCGCGGTGTTCGGACGGCCCGGGCTCGTGCTGCACGGCGAGACCGAGGTGAAGAAGCGGCAGGAACTGGTGCGGCGCTTCCAGCACGATGAGGCGTTGCCCTTCTTTGTGTTGTCGCTCAAAGCCGGCGGCGCCGGGCTCAACCTCACAGCCGCCTCGCACGTCATTCATTTCGACCGGTGGTGGAACCCGTCGGTGGAGAATCAGGCTACCGATCGCGCCTTCCGAATTGGACAAAGACGCAACGTACTCGTGCACAAGTTCGTCTGCCGAGGCACTGTCGAGGAAAAAATCGACGCGCTCATCGAAGCCAAACGCCAGCTGTCGACCGATCTGCTGGAGGGTGGCGGCGCGGAGCTGATGCTGACCGAGATGAAAGACGACGAACTGCTCAAGCTGGTCGCGCTCGATATTCAATCTGCGATGGGGGAGAACTGAATCATGTCTTTCGGCTGGAAACCGTACGTCAGCGTGGCCGAGCGGCGCAAGAAGGCCGAGCGTGAGATGGCCAAGCTGCGCAAGAAGGGGCATGCCCCTGCGCCGGTGACCATTCAAGGGCGCAAACTCGGGACGACGTTCTGGGGCAAAGCCTGGTGCGACAACCTAGAGTCCTACAGCGACTTTGCCAACCGGCTTGCGCGCGGGCGAACCTATGCTCGCAACGGTTCGGTGGTCGATCTCCAGGTGAACGGCGGCGAGATCCAGGCCATGGTCATGGGCTCTGAGTTGTACAAGGTGACGGTCAAGGTGTCGCCGATCCAGACGGCGCACTGGAGCGCGATCTGCAAGGACTGTTCAGGCTCGATCGATTCGCTGGTCGAACTCCTGCAGGGACGCCTTTCCAAGGAGGTCATGGCGCGCGTCTGCCAGCAAAAGACCGGGCTTTTCCCGGCCCCCACAGAGATCAGTCTGTCGTGCAGCTGCCCGGACTGGGCGTCGATGTGCAAGCATGTGGCGGCCGTGCTCTATGGCATCGGTGCCCGGCTCGACGAGCAGCCCGCACTCGCGTTCAAGCTGCGCGCCGTCGATCACGCTGAGCTGATCGTCAGCGCCACGAAGAGACGCACCCTCTCGACGAAGACGCCTGCATCGGCGAAAGTTCTCGACGACGGCGACCTCTCGGCGCTCTTCGGCCTCGACATGGAGGGCACGCAGCCTGGACCAAAAACCAAGGCAGGCGTGAAGGGTCCGTTGCGTTTGTCGCCCAGCAAGAAGCCGACAGGCTAGCGTTTCAGACGGGTTGTCCCCCACGGTTGTCGCCACATCGGGACCTGTAGATCTGGCAATCATGACGCTGTCCTGACGAGGTTGAGCAGACTTGGGTGATCGGTGTTGGCCGAGAGGACGAGCTTGGGCGCGGGCAACTCGGCATCGAGCGTGATCTCACCGTCTGCGATGGTGATCGCTGCGATGGGAAAAGGACTCATCGCGGTGCGGCTGCGGTGACAGAGCCCTTCACCGTCATGGGCTTGCCCGGGATGAAGTTGATGCAGACACCGTCGAGCTCTTCCAAACGCAGCTGCTCGCGGGTGAACCCGCAGGCATAAGACGCCTGTTCTTGCGGGCTGCAGCGGTCGCTTTCCAGATGTTGACATGACGTGCAGGTGCCGAAGGGAGGTTTGCCCCTCTCATGCGCCACCTCACCGAGCATGCGCTGCAGGGCACTGGCGAACTGGCCTTGGACACTGGGGGGGAGGGAGCCCGCAGCACGGACCAGAGATTCGAAGGGGTCGTTCTCAAGAATGGCTCTGGCTTTCTCGGTCAGAACGAGCTGGACACTGCGCCTGTCGTCCTCTGAGCGCATGCGTGTCAGATAGCCGAGGGTTTCAATGCTTTTGATGGTCTGCGACGCCGTCCCCCGGGTGGTGGCGTGAAACGCGGCGAAAGCGGACGGTGTTCGCGAGAAACGGTTGGCCTGCGCGAAGTATCTGAGCACCGCCCACTGGGCTGCTGTCAGCCCCTGCACGAGCCCCTCGCCAGAGGCTATGCGCCCCAAGTGAAAGACCAACTCGGCAATCGCGCGACTGTTCATTTTCAACTCCTTGATCATCCGT
>Ga0209390_10003758_pt1 | contig 23960 bp, 22 predicted proteins | sample BON01_FD_187212 | JGI IMG/M metagenome (GOLD analysis project Ga0209390, IMG submission 187212) | Freshwater microbial communities from Lake Bonney liftoff mats and glacier meltwater in Antarctica - BON-01 (SPAdes) (version 2) | ecosystem: Environmental > Aquatic > Freshwater > Ice > Glacier... | reverse complement strand
TAGAAAAATGGTATGAACTAGACCCTGAAATATTTAAAGAAAAACCAGATCAATTTAAAAATAAAATCTTAAATTTGAACCATAAGTTTAAAACAAGGTACAGGGAACAACCTTGTGAAACCTAACACATACAGACCAAACACTAACGACTAGTAACAACTAAACACTCCCTTATTTATGTATGAAAGCACTAAAAATTCAACATTAAAAACTAAAAGCCTACATATTTCTCCTGTACTGCCCCCCTACTTCAAAAAGTCCTTCAGTAATCTGACCTAATGAGCAAAACTTGGCAGCCTCCATCAATCCTTCAAAAATATTTTCATTTTCAATGGCTCTTTTTTGCAGTTGCTCTATCATCGGTTGTTGCTTTTCGGTATTGCGTTCCTTTAATAAATTGAGCATATTGATTTGGTATTGCTTTTCTTCTTCGGTTGCCCTTATTACCTCTTTGGGCAAAACGGTTGGAGAACCTTTTGAACTTAAAAAAGTATTGACACCAATTATGGGAAACTCTCCTGTATGTTTCAAGGTTTCGTAATACAAACTTTCTTCTTGTATTTTACCCCTTTGATACATGGTTTCCATAGCGCCTAAAACGCCACCACGCTCAGTAATTTTATCAAATTCAATCATCACCGCCTCTTCTACCAAATCGGTTAGTTCTTCTGTAATAAATGAGCCTTGCATGGGATTTTCATTTTTTGCCAAGCCCAATTCTCGGTTAATAATCAATTGAATGGCCATAGCCCTACGCACAGACTCCTCTGTAGGCGTTGTAATGGCTTCATCATATGCATTGGTGTGCAAACTATTGCAATTATCATAAATGGCATACAAAGCCTGTAAAGTGGTTCTGATATCGTTGAAATCTATCTCTTGTGCATGTAAACTTCTTCCACTCGTTTGAATATGATATTTCAGCATTTGACTGCGCTCATTTCCACCATACTTTAGTTTCATGGCTTTTGCCCAAATCTTGCGTGCCACTCTACCAATTACCGCATATTCAGGGTCTATTCCATTACTGAAAAAGAAACTTAAATTAGGAGCAAAGTCATCAATATTCATTCCCCTTGCCAAATAGTATTCCACATAGGTAAAGCCATTGCTCAAGGTAAAAGCTAATTGTGTTATCGGATTGGCACCAGCCTCGGCAATGTGATAGCCACTGATGGAAACAGAATAAAAATTTCTTACTTTCTGTTGGATAAAATATTGTTGCACATCTCCCATCAATCGCAAGGCAAACTCGGTACTAAAAATACAGGTATTTTGTGCTTGATCTTCCTTTAAAATATCAGCCTGAACTGTTCCACGTACTTGGCTTAACGTTTTTGCTTTAATTTCCTCATACACCACAGCTGGCAATACTTGATCTCCGGTAACACCCAACAGCATTAAACCTAAACCGTCATTGCCCTCTGGCAATGCCCCTTGATACTGCGGTTGCTGTTGCCCTTTATCATCAAAAATAGCCTTTATTTTGGCATTTACTTCTTTTTCTAAGTTATTGGTTTTGATATAAATTTCGCATTGTTGGTCAATGGCAGCATTCATAAAAAACCCTAAAAGCATGGGTGCTGGCCCATTAATGGTCATGGAAACAGAAGTTTTGGGGTCTGATAAATCAAAACCTGAATACAACTTTTTAGCATCATCCAAACAGCAAATACTCACCCCTGCATTGCCAATTTTTCCATAAATATCAGGACGGATATGCGGGTCTCTGCCGTATAAAGTAACAGAATCAAAAGCGGTACTCAACCTTTTGGCTGGCATTGCCAAGCTTACATAATGAAAACGCCTGTTGGTTCTTTCTGGCCCACCTTCACCTGCAAACATCCTTGTTGGGTCTTCTCCTTCTCTTTTAAAAGGGTAAATACCAGCTGTATAGGGAAAACTTCCAGGAACATTTTCTTGCATTTGCCAACGTAAGATATCTCCCCAAGATTTAAAATTAGGCGTGCTAACCTTTGGCAATTGCGTGTGACTCAGGCTTTCTGTATGCGTTGCAATTTTTATTTCCTTATCGCGAACATTAAAGATATAAAAATCATCTTTATACCTTTGTCGCAGAGCGTCCCAATTTTCAATGGCTTCTAGGTTTTCTTTATCTAATTGTTGCTTGCACTTTTCATACAAGGCTTGTAATTGTTGAATGGTAGAAACTTGTTGTGCCTTTTCAGTTGACATATAGGGGCAAAAATAGGGAATTTTGTTATGTTATCTATTCTTTTAGAAATCGTAAATGGTGTTCGTAGTCCTTTGTTTTGATTTTTAGAATATAAATCCCTTTAGGAAGTGTGCTGACATCTATTTTATTTTCATCCAATTTTCCAGTAATAACGGTATTGCCTGTGGAAGAAATAATACTAAACAATGCCATTGGATTATTGAGGTTCTCCATATTTATAACCGCATTGACTGGATTGGGATAAATTTTGACTTCTTTCTTTGTTACTTTAGAGACATTTATTCTTTGCCACCAATACAATGAATCACATCGGGGTTCTACACTGTGACCATGATAAATAATTTGGTTTGAATCGCAAATAATTAACAAGAAAATTGCGCGTTCAAAATGCGGTCTATACTCTAAATATTTAACGCCATGCTGAAGTGTGCCGTAATCTTCAATCCAAGTATATTTTCCGCTATAGCTATACCTTATATTTGTCAAAATAAAATCCCAAACTTTGCGTACCTTTCCATCGTCAAATATTTTTAAATAAACACTATCTATCCGAACAACACCAGTATCGTAAAACTCCCTGGGATTACCACCACTATTACGATGCTGCAATTCAACTACTTGAAACGAATCTCCCCTTACAGTATTTTGATTAAATATCATAGTGGTATCCATATTTAAATAATCGTAGTAGGCATTGTTGTAAAAAAACATTGTTTGGGTATTGATATATTCTTTACCCGTGCTAAAATAAATGGTGTCATTAATGATTGTGTCCTTTTTCAATATACTTTGCCAAACATCATAAGGCCCTGAAGGCACATTAAAATTAGAAAACAAATACTTTGCTTGAAATGACGGTTGAGCCGAAAGCAATTTTAAAGAAAACATTACAATAAGGAATAGAAGTATTCGCATAGCGTTTATATTTTTTACAAATATAGATAAACTTCAATTTAGTCCTAAGAAATAATTGTCAAAATTTGAAAGCTTTTTTTTACCTAACCCCCTTATAACTTGTAAGAGGTAGTTATTTTACACTTTAATGCTTTCATTTATACCCATAATTATTGCAGGTGGCTTTTTGTTTCAACGACATTTATATTTTGCCAATCAACATTATTATTTCACTTTTAAAGCTTTAAATGATGATGCACCATATATTGGAGAGGTTAAAAGAATTGCAAAAAAAAAAAGCAAAGCAATAATTTTTTTTTTTTTAACTTCCGACTTAGTATTTGAACGAACTTGTTATATTTGCCTAAACCGTGTGTAGAAAATTTTATATAATCCTCATCTTTCTGTTTGCTGGGCAGAATTTATTAGCTCAGGACAGCACACAGTATATTGGTTTTACTAAAAGAGAACATTCTAAAGCAAGGTTATTTGTACTTCTACCTAGAAATAAATTAACAATTAAATTAATTGACAATCAACAAATTAAAGGAAAATTTTCAAGCGTTGATAGTCAGAATATCTATGTGTATTACAAGAGCTATGATTCTTTTGGTCGTTTTGCTGGCAATTATATGGATACTGTGGTGTTGGATAGTATTTCAACTTTAAAAGTCACCTCCATTGGTCGCAGTATTTTTGGCGGAATATTGTTGGTTCCTGGTATTTCTGGCACCGCGTTAGGAGTTGCTGGTTTAGCATTGACTGTAAATCAAGGTTTGTATCATATCGCTCCTATATTTTTTTCAGTGATGCTGGTTTCTTCTATGCTATTTGTTTATCAAGGAATAGATTTATTGAAGCAAGATAGGTTTGATGCCAGTCAAAATCATTATTTTATTTTTAAAGTATCCAATAAAAAAGTTCATACCAATGGAAGAATTTATAGGGATGCGAGGAGCCAAGCCTTAAAGTAAGGTCGTTGAGAAAAATTACTGCCACTTAATTAACAATTGATTTATATTTGCCTAAACTATGAACGGTAAATTTTATTTAATGATTGTCTTTCTATTGGTAGGGCAGCATTTGTTAGCTCAAGACAGCACAATGCAAATTGCATTTACAAAAAAAGAACATTCCAAAGCAAGGTTATTTGTTTTACACCCCAAGAATAAAGTAGTCATTAAACTGATTGATAACCAAAAAATAAAAGGGAGATTTTCAAGTGTGGATAGTCAAAATATTTATGTTTATTATAAAAGCTACGACTCCTTTGGTTATTACACTGGCAATTATATAGATACTGTTGCGTTGGATAGTATCTCCTATTTAAAAAGGCCATCAGTTGGTAAAAATATTTTTGGGGGATACGTCTTATTTTCAGGCATATATGGAACTGGTTTCGGGATTGCTGGTGTGGTGGCTTCCTCTTATTCAACTTATGGGTTTATTTTAATTCCTCTTTTTGCATCGGTTATAGTTTCTTCTGTACCACTTATTTATTTAGGAGCTGTTCTGTTAAGGCAAGACCGTTTTATTGCTAATGAAAACCATTATTTCATTTACAAGGTACCCAATAAAGATTCCAAATATATTTCAAGGGTAAATAGGGCTGCCAGGCATCATGCTACGGAATAGTTATTTTTACCGACAGTTTTATTTATTAGAAAGCATACAAATTTCTTCCTATGAATAAATAAAAAGTCCACTTTGCGATTAACAAAATGGACTTTTTTTTAAAGGGTGATCGAGACAGGATTCGAACCTGTGACCATCTGCTTAGAAGGCAGATGCTCTATCCAGCTGAGCTACTCGACCAGTAACATCGTCAAAAACTAGATTTTTGAAAATGAGGTGCAAAGATACTTCATAGAATATTGCTAGTCAAGCAGAATATTAAAAAATATTATTTTCTTGTGTTTTCAGTATTTTGCTTAGTTTTGAACCACCTTGTCATTCATCGATAATAAAATTCAGGACAATCCTAAACTGTCTATTTGGGCTGCGCTAACACCAGTTATAATTCTTGTCATTCTATTAATGTTTAATGTTTTATACGTTTTTGAAGACAATGCGCTTTCAGGGTCTAACCAATTTATTTTATTGGTTGGCGCTGTGGTGGCAGGTGCAGTAGGTTTTTTTAACAAAATTAGTTACAAAAGCATGCTGCAAGAAATTGGCGAAAATCTTAAATCCGTAACAACTGCCATTATAATACTATTGCTAGTGGGTTCTTTGGCAGGCACTTGGTTGGTAAGCGGCATTATTCCCACCATGGTTTATTATGGCCTAAAACTATTGAATCCTGCTTTTTTTCTGCCCGCTACTGTTATAATTGCAGCATTAATTTCTGTTGCCACTGGCTCTTCTTGGACTACCTCAGCCACTATTGGTATTGCATTGATTGCCATTGGAAAAGCAATGGGTATTCCACCTGGAATAATTGCAGGCGCTGTTATTTCAGGGGCGTACTTTGGAGATAAAATGTCTCCATTGTCCGACACTACAAACTTAGCAGCAGCAATGGCTGGCACCGATTTAATAACCCATATTAAGTATATGGCTAAAACCACTGTCCCAACTATTATTATAACCCTTATTGTTTTTATCGTATTAAATTTTACTATAAAAATTGATGCAATTGAAGGAACGGAAGCCATGCTTGAAACCATTACCAATACTTTCAACATCACTCCTATCCTATTTCTTATCCCTGCTATTGTGCTTTTTTTAATCATTAAAAAAATCAATCCTTTAATCTCATTGTTCATTGGAACCATAACAGGGGGAATTTTTGCTTTATACTTTCAACCACAAATAATTAAGGAAATTAGTGGCTTTGATACCTTAACTCCCATTGCGGCATATAAAGGTGCAATGTTGGCGATAACAGAAGGCGCAACGATAGAAACAGGCAATCCTCAGCTCAATGACTTGTTTAGCAGTGGTGGAATGGCGGGTATGCTCAATACTATTTGGTTAATCATTTGTGCCATGATTTTTGGTGGAGTAATGGATGCTATTGGTGCATTAAAAACCATTAGTCGCAGTCTTTTAAATATTGCCAAATCTATTTTTGGACTCTTTGGAAGTACGGTTGCAAGTTGCATTGTTTTAAACCTTACTGCTTCTGACCAATATTTAGCCATTGTAGTTCCTGGAAAAATGTTTAAAAAAGCGTTTGAAGACAGAGGACTTGCACCAGAAAACCTGAGTAGAACATTAGAAGATAGTGGCACAGTTACCTCTGCTCTAGTGCCGTGGAATACTTGTGGTGCGTATCAATCAAAAGTTTTGGGAGTGGCAGTGGGAGATTATTTTATGTATGCCATTTTCAACTACCTCAGTCCTATAATGACATTAATTTTTGCTGCTTTTAAAATTGGAATAAAGATGAGTAAAAACCCAAAACCTAACACTAATAATTTGGTTAAGGAGGAGGAAAATTAATTAAATTTGGCAGTTTCAATATTTTCAGGTTTATAATTCATTATATATTGAAACCTATACAAAAACAACGGGAACAAAATAGTTTGGTTTTCTAATCCTAAAGGAATTTTATGTTTATAGAAAATAAATTCAGCCCGATACGTTCGACTCCGAAGGAGTCGTATAGCATTACCTATGACATATTTCTATAAACCTATGACCCATTCTGGGTCGGAGGTTCAAAATTACATTAAATTAAAATTTGACTCAATATTATACTTATTCTAAATTTATCCTTACTAATCTATCCATTCGAATAAATAATCATCTTTAAACTCAATTTCAAACTTTTTCAAAAAATCTAAATATTCTTGTTTGAATGATTTTTTGTTATGGTGTTCCTTTTGATTTAAAACATATTTAACCACGTTGTCTATATTGGAATGACTATAAGAAAAGGCTCCAAATCCTTCTTGCCATTGAAACTTAAATTTTGAAAATTTCTTTTGATTTATGAATTCATTACTTGATTTTTTTATTTCTCTTACCAAATCAGATAAACAGCATGACGGTTTCATGCCTATGAAAATATGTATATGATCAGGTATTCCATTTATTGCCAGCATCTTTTGCCCTTTATTTTGCACAATACCTGTAATGTATTTATACAATTCTTCTTCCCAAGAGCTGTTGATTAAACTCCTTTTACCTTTAACAGCAAAAACAACTTGGATATATATTTGTGAAAATGTACCTGCCATATTAATATTTCATTATTTTTCGTCACTATGTCATTTTAACATGGTTAAACAACACAAATATAAACAATAGAATACAATCAATAATTAAATTAAAAACAAATTTCCTGTAAAAAAAGCATAATTTTTTTAAATCATGAAGGAATTTAATGTTTATAGAAAATAAATTCAGCCCGATACGTTCGACTCCGAAGGAGTCGTATAGCATTACCTATGACATATTTCTATAAACTGATGATCCATTCTGGGTCGTATAAAAAAATGAATATTGTTTCAATTAAATATACGATAATGGGAATGGCAATTACTAAATCATATAACTACAATATCATAATCCATTTCAATGCACATTTTAAACAATTTAATGCCATTTAATTCACAGCATTTATTTAGATTTACGCATATAATCTTCTACTTTTGCCTCCCGAAGATTCGGGACTAAACAACAAATAAATTGGATATATTATTATTATTGATAGGTTTTGTACTGCTCATTATTGGGGCGGATAAATTGGTGGATGGGGCTTCGGCTATTTCTAGGAATTTTAAAATTCCTAATATTGTTATCGGTTTAACCATTGTTGCCTTTGGCACCAGTGCGCCAGAGTTGGTTGTCAATGCATTTTCATCTTTTGATGGACACAATGGATTGGTGATGGGCAATATTTTGGGAAGTAATATATTTAATATAGCCGCTATTTTAGGGCTGGCTGCAATCTTTAAACCCTTGGTGGTAAAGCGTAATACCACTTGGCTAGAAATACCTTTTAATTTACTGGCTATAACAGTCTTGGCATTGTTATGTTTAGACTTAACAATAGGTTCGCATGATCAAAATATCATTACCAAATCAGATGCCCTCATACTGCTTGCTTTCTTTATAATATTTTTGGTTTATAATGTAGAATTAGCCCTAAAAGGTGGCGAAGAGTCCACCATAGAATCGAATGAAAAACAAATAAGCAATGGAAAAGGTTCGGTTTTATTAGTTTTAGGTTTGGTTGGTTTGGTAATAGGTGGCAAATTGATTGTGGACAGTGCCGTAAGCCTTGCTAGTACATTTGGTATGTCCGAAAGGTTAATAGGTTTAACGATTGTATCTATAGGAACATCCTTACCAGAGTTGGCCACATCTGTCGTAGCTGTGAGAAAAGGCAAAGTAGATATTGCTGTTGGTAATGTAATTGGCTCCAATATATTTAACCTATTTTTTGTACTCGGAATCTCTGGTTTAATCAATAATATCCCCGTTCCTGACAATTCATTTATGGATATTTACTTGAATATTATTTTAGCCATTATGTTAATGATTTTTGTTTTTTTAGGAAAAGGAAGAAAGATAAACCGTATAGAAGGTATTTCATTGTTAATCATTTACCTAGCTTATATGACGTATTTGATACTTTATGCCTAAGCAGCAAGCCACACATTCATAAAAAATACTACATTTGCGCCAATGAGTTACAGGACGCATAATTGTGGTGAATTAAGAGAAATTAATATTGGTCAAAAAGTTACGCTATCAGGTTGGGTGGCTAAGAACAGAGACTTTGGAGGCTTAACTTTTATAGATTTACGAGATAGGTATGGCATTACTCAAATTGCCTTTAATGAAACTGTGAATGCTCAGTTAATTGAAAGTGCTAGAGAATTGGGCAGAGAATATGTTGTCCAAATTGAAGGTATTGTTAGAGAAAGAGAAAAGAAAAACCCTAATTTAATTACAGGGAATATTGAAATTGAAGCCAGTGCTGTAAATATTCTCAATGAGTCTTTAACACCACCTTTTACCATAGAAAACGAAACGGATGGTGGCGAAGAATTACGAATGCAATATCGTTATTTGGATATTAGAAGAAATCCAGTACAAGAAAAATTAATTTTACGACATCAACTAGCGCAGGAAATTAGGCAATATTTAAGCACAGAAGGTTTTATTGAAGTAGAAACACCTGTACTAATAAAATCTACGCCAGAAGGGGCAAGAGATTTTGTAGTACCAAGTAGAATGAACCAAGGGCAGTTTTATGCCTTACCACAATCGCCACAAACGTTTAAGCAATTGTTAATGGTAGGTGGATTGGACAAGTATTTTCAAATAGTAAAATGTTTTAGAGACGAAGATTTAAGGGCCGATAGACAACCAGAGTTTACCCAAATAGATTGTGAAATGAGCTTTGTTAATCAAGAGGATATTTTAGGTGTTTTTGAAAACTTGGCGCGAAAAATTGTTCAAAATCAAAAAGGCATTGCTTTGGGCAATTTCCCAAGAATGACATTTGCAGATGCACAATATTTTTATGGAAATGACAAGCCTGACACTCGTTTTGAAATGCGCTTTAATTATTTAAAAGGCGGACAAGAAACAGAAAATGTTGTGGCAGGTGCTAATTTTATGGTTTTTGACGATGCTGAAGCAGTTATTGCCATTAGCGCAAGCCAAAAAGCAGATTTAACGAGAAAAGAAATTGACCAATTAACAGATTGGGTTAAAAGACCGCAAATTGGTGCTAAAGGCTTGATATATTGCAGGGTTGGAAAGAAAGGAGAACACAAATCATCCGTTGATAAATTTTATAACCAAGATGCCCTTCAAAAATGGGTTGATTTATGTCAAGCCAAAGAAGGGGATTTATTGCTTTTGATAAGTGGTGATTTGAAAAAAGCACAAACACAAATGAGTGCATTGCGTTTAGAAATGGGACTAAAAATGGGATTGAGAGACAACAACGCTTTTAGTGCATTGTGGGTGGTAGATTTCCCTTTATTGGAATGGGATGAGGACTCCAAACGGTTTCATGCAATGCACCATCCATTTACCTCGCCCAAACTAGAGGATTTAGCTTTGCTAGAAAGCAATCCTGGAGCGGTAAGAGCCAATGCTTATGATATGGTTATAAACGGTGTAGAGCTTGGCGGAGGTTCCATCAGGATATTTGATAAAACCTTGCAAGCCAAGATGTTTGATTTGCTCGGATTTACACCAGAAGATGCCAAAGCCCAGTTTGGATTTTTAATGAATGCATTTGAATATGGTGCTCCTCCTCATGGTGGTATTGCTTTTGGGTTTGATAGACTTTGTGCATTAATGGGTGGGACAGAAAGTATCAGAGATTATATTGCCTTCCCTAAAAATAATATGGGCAGAGATGTAATGATTGATGCCCCATCAGTTATAGACAACACGCAATTATCAGAACTTGGATTATCCATAAAACAATTAAAAACAGGCGTTCATAACTCATAACTGATTTTAAAAAACCTTGCCTAATTTTGAAACGGTGAAAGAAGTATCACAAAAAACAGCTTTTGGAAATTTATTTGACCGCTATTTTCCTGCGCTCAAATATTTTGCACAAGGCTATGTAAAGGATAAGGGAGATGCAGAAGAACTAGTACACGATACTTTTATGGCTATTTGGGAAAAGAGAGAACAGTTAACCTTTGATGCTTCATTAAAACCTTATTTATACAAAGCTTTGCGAAATAAATGCCTGAACTTTGCGAGGAAACAAAAATTAGAAATTCAAGAGGTTGGCGAGAATTTTGAACCAACTGGAAACATACCAGACCCTTTGCAAGATCTTACCAAAAAGGAAACCGAACAAAGAATTTTTGCTGCCATAGAAAAATTACCTCCACGTTGCCGTCAAATATTTTTGCTGAGCAGAACAGAAAATTTAAGCTATAAAGAAATTGCAGAGGTTATGGAATTGTCTAGCAAAACTGTTGAAAATCAAATAGCGATTGCCTTAAAGAGCATTCGCAAATCATTGGGAATGCAGGAGAACGGAAACAATGGCAATGTTTTCTTAAATATTTTGTTATTGGGAATTTTAATGGATGGGCAATTTTATACAAGGCTTTTGGGCTAGGATATTATTGTAACGAAATAAAGAGCATTATTAATTGATTAACATCCATCAAATACATGAATAGACAACAACTTATTGCCCTAAGACCCCTTATAAAAAAGGCGAAAATCAATGTATCAACCAATGTTATTGAGCAGTTTCAGAATATCACCCTCCGTCCTATCATTAAGTTTCAGCATGAGCTATTAGTCATTTGGATACAACTTCATTTAACAAAGTATAAAATCAATTTAGAAACATTAGAAATTGACAAACAAATGGAGTGTATTCACAATTTAATAAGCAAAGAAAAAGACCTTAAAAATCAGTGTATTGGTATGGTGTGTGGTCATTTCACTTTAGAGGAGTTTACTTTTTACCAAACGGAATTTACTGAAATAAACAAGCGTATTGTTACCATGGTTATTCAGCGTTTACAATCTGTATTGCCTTTAAAATAGTAACAATGGTATAACCGTTCGATTTAACCAATTGGGTAGTTGGTGATTTGTTGTAATTAAATTAAAACAACGAGGTCAAGTTGCCTCTATAGTCGCCTGCTCAATAAACTGCAACCATTGTTGGTACAATATATCATTCATTACCCTTGGAAACTTATTTTGTGCTCCCGATTTGCCTCTGCTATCCATCCATGAAAGAAACACATCTTTAGGCAAAATATTGATTTCAATATCTTTGAGCGCATGTTGACGCTCAACCCTATAATCATCGTTCGAAGCTTTTAAATAAAAATCTAATTTCTGTTTAAGAAGCGTGACATCAACTGTATTTTCATCTAGTGCTAAATACCATTTATGTACAAAACCATTTCCTGCGCGTACTCCTTTAACTGTATATTCATTGATTTCAATGCCCAAATCATCCGCAGCTTTACTCACTGCCTCGTTCATATTATCAACACTCAAATGCTCACCACAAAGACTTAAAAAGTGCTTTGTTCTTCCTGTAATCTCAATTTCACACAGGTTTATATCCGTAAAGCGAACAGTGTCCCCAATTAGGTAACGCCATGCACCACTGCATGTAGAAATGATGATGGCATAATCCGTATTTTCTTGTACTGCGGAAAAATCAATGCATTTAGCCGTTGGCAATAATTCCCCGTTGAAATCAAAATTTTTACTATTAAAAGGAATAAACTCATAATAAACACCATTTTTGAAAACCAGACGCATTCCTTTGCTATTTTCTTTCATTTGAAATGCAACAAAACCTTCTGAAGCCAAATAGGTTTCAAAATATTTTAAAGGCTTACTTAAGTATTTGTCGAAGCTTTTTTTATAGGGTCTAAAGGAAACTCCGCCATGCACGTAAACCGATAAATGGGGCCAAATATCGTGAATGGTATTCAGTTTATATTCATGGATAATGCGTTCAAATAAAATTTGTATCCAAGCGGGTACGCCTGCAATCATGGCAATGTCCCAATCTGGTGCATTTTTAACCATCATATCAATTTTATCCGCCCATATTTTTTGACTTTTGATATAGGGCTCCGGTTTAGAAAAGCGCTGCATCCAAATTGGCAAATTACTGGTAGTGATACCACTTAAATCTCCAGAATAATTGTTGCCATTAAACTCTAAATCAGTGCTGCCCCCCACAAAAAGATAATCTTTGGTTAGGTAATCTTTCGGAAAATCTGTGCGGGCCACTTGCATTAGCTGCCTAGTGCCAGCCCTTTTAATACTTTTAAGCATTTGCTGGGTTACTGGGATATATTTGCTGGCATTATCTGTAGTTCCACTACTCAAGGCAAAATAACTAACCCCTTCTGGCCACGCAACATCCTTTTCACCTTCAAAAGCTCGCTGCCAATAAGGTTTCATCCCTAAATAATCCCGAATGGGCAATTTTGAGAAGCTGGCTACAATATCTTGGGATGCCAAAATAGCATCAAAGTTATGCTCCCTACCATAAACCGTATCTTTGGCTTCTGTCAACAATTTAAACAATGTTTTATATTGATAAATGGCTGCTTTTTTTTTATTAAAGGGCAAAACCTTAACAATCGGTAATTGCCTTAGTAAATGTCCTAAATTATACCTTGCACTTTCTTCTATTAACGCTTTCTCCATTCTTTATTTTATTCTTTTACCTCTATCCGCACAACTTTCATGTGCTCATTGGCTTTCTCCAATTTTTCTATCAACTCTTCTAAATGCTTTGTATCGTATATGTACAATTTAATTTTACCCTCAAAAGTGCCATTGTTACTTTCTACCGTAATGCTTTTCATATTAACCTGCAGTTGCTTGGTAATGATGTCTGTAATCGTAGAAATAATACCCACATCATCAAAGCCCGTAATTTTTATGCCTGTTAAAAACTGCTTTTGTCCTTCAAATGGCTTCCAACGCCAATCTGCCTTTAAAATACGATAGCCATAATTGCTCATTAGCGTAACTGCATTGGGGCAATTAATGCGATGGATTTTTATTCCTTCATTGATGGTAATAAACCCAAAAATATGGTCTCCGGGAATAGGATTACAACATTTGGCAAACTCGTAATCAAAATCATCATCCTCTCCTAAAACAATTTCCTTATTTTTACTGACAGCCGTATTTTTTTCTTTCTTTTTTGCAACGCCCTTTTTATGCTTGGTAAGCGTGGCAATGGTTTTTGGATCTAAAATAGTTTTAAGTTTTAAAGCATCTTTTTCTATTTTGCCAATAGCAATGTCATAATAAAAATCTTGACTGGTGTTTCTTTTAAAGTATTTTATGAGGTTGTTTAACTTTTCTTTATCCGGTTTTATTTTTTCACTTCTAAATTTGCGCATTAAAATAACCTCACCTTCTTCTGCTATTTTTCTTCGCTCCTCTTTCAAAGAACTTTTAATGCGGTTCAGTGCTTTGCCAGTGATGACAATATTTTTCCACTCGTCTCTCGGCTTTTGTTTGTCGGAGGTAATGATCTCTACTTGGTCTCCATTGGTAAGTTTATGGTTAATTGGCAATAGCTTACCCCTAATTTTTCCTCCAATACACTTATCACCAACATTGGAATGTATTTCATAAGCAAAATCTAATAGGGTTGCTCCTTTCGGCAGCCTTTTTAAGTCGCCATGTGGTGTAAACACAAATATTTCTTGACTTTCAAGTCCAAATTTGAATTCATCTAAAAAGCCAGCAGTCATGGGATCCGGATTTTCTAGGATTTCTTTAATTCCAGTAAGCCACCTATCCAAACCAGAATCTTCTTGGTTTTTTACACCATCATTTTCATTTTTATATTTCCAATGAGCAGCATAACCTCTTTCTGCCACTTCATCCATCCTTTTGGTACGTATTTGTACTTCCACCCACTTACCTTCTGGACCCATTACGGTTGTATGCACAGCCTCATAGCCATTGCTCTTCGGCTGACTCAACCAGTCCCTATAGCGCTGTGGGTTAGGAAAATAAGTGTCTGTTACAATAGAATAGACTTGCCAGCACAAAGCTCTTTCTTGTGTCAAAGTAAGGTTTTCATTATTTACAATAATTCTAACTGCCAATAAATCATACACTTGATTGATATCTACACTTTGCTTCTGCATTTTTTTGTAGATGGAGTAAATAGACTTAGGACGACCTTTGATGGTAAACTCTACTGCATTTTCTTCTTCAATTTTTTGTTTAAGCGGCTCAATAAACTTAGCAATCAATTTGGCTCTTTGAGCCTTTTTGCTTTTTAAACTGTCCGCAATGGCATGGTATTTTTCTGGTTGAGTATATTTTAACGATAAATCTTCTAGCTCTATTTTAATGGCATTCAAACCTAGCCTATGGGCTAGAGGTGCATACAAAAACAAGGTTTCAGATGCTATTTTCATCTGGTTTTTCTTGCTCATTGAACTCAACGTTCTAAGGTTGTGCAAGCGATCGCAAAGTTTTATTAAAATAACTCTTACATCATCCGCCATGGTGAGTAAAAGTTTTCTAAAATTCTCTGCCTGCATACTGTCCTTGCCAACAATAACCCCATCAATTTTGGTGAGACCCGCAATTATCATGGCTACATTATCACCAAATTTGGCTTCAATTTCTCCAATGGTCCATTCAGAATCTTCTACCACATCATGCAACAATGCACAGATAATAGAGGTTACGCCCAAGCCAATTTCACTTGCAGCAATTCTTGCAACGGCAATAGGATGAAGGATATACGGCTCACCCGATTTTCTGCGCATTGTTTTATGAGCATCCAATGCAATATCAAAAGCCAAACGCAATTTGCGCGTATCCTCTTTATTGAGCTTAGAGGGAATATTGCGCAATAAGGCGCGGTAATGACCTACAATAAGCTTTTTCTCCTGCTCCTCGGTATTAACAATATGTTCTTGCTTTTTAGTCATGCCCTATAAGCCCAATACATCTTTCATCGTAAAAACACCCTTATTTTTTTGTAACCATTCTGCTGCTATCACAGCACCTGTGGCAAAGCCTGTTCTGTTTTTGGCACGATGTGAAATCACAATCTCATCAATTTCAGATTCATACTTAATGCTATGGGTACCCGGAATATCTGGTTCTCTTTTACACAAAATAGGAATTTCATGGCTTGTCGCATCAATTTGTTCGCCCTCTAAAAAACCCTTGTAACTAGTAATTTTATCATTGACTTCTATTATTCCTTGGGCCAAACTAATGCCCGTTCCACTTGGGTGATCTAATTTTTGCAAATGATGAATTTCTTCCATTGATATCTGATATTCAGGAAATTTATTCATCATGCTAGCCAATATTTCATTAATCTTAAAAAAAATATTGACCCCAATACTAAAGTTGGTTGCCGTTAGTAAGGCACCATTTTTTTCTTCCACCAAAACCTTTATAGCCTCATAATCCTCATACCAACCTGTGGTGCCACTGACCACCGGAATGTTATGCTCAACACAAAATTTCAGGTTGCTAAATGCCATATTTGGAGCAGTAAATTCTATGCAACAATCAGCATTTTTAACAGCGTGTAAATCTTCATTTTTATCAATGGTAGCAACAATAATATGCCCCCTTTGCAGTGCAATTTGTTCCACTGCCTTACCCATTTTACCGTATCCAATTAGTGCTAATTTCATGTTGTCGTTTTACCTAATATCCTTTTGCGAAATTAACACCAAAACACAATATTGAACTAATATTTATTGCATTAAGTTAATTTGAGCTTAACATAGCTAACTTAATTAGCTATTTTTCAGCATATTAATCGCCATTTTAGTCTTTGTTTTTAGGTTTATAAAAAACCCTATATGCCCCTTTTTTTCCCAAGGAAAAAAAGCCTTGTTCTGGTTTAGGCAAATTTTCATCGCCAACTTTAAAAATGGCATAAACAGGTTTATCGCACTTTGCATCCATTAAGTATCCCTGCTTTAGTTCATTGTATTTTTTAAATGAATCAGCACTCAAATCCTGAATGGCCTTTCCGTTCAAAAACTTGTTGCTCATTATGGTCAATCCATCTGTTGATTTGGGAGGTTTTACTTGGGCATAAAAGTAATGCGCATAACTCTTAAAGTGAACCGTTTCAACGTAAGCATCCTTCTTAGAAATCTGTTCGTAAAAACTGAATAAATCTCCTTGCAATTTCATATCCACCACTGGCAAAGCACAATAAGCCACTATCCATACTGCAATACCGTTGGCCATAAATAACTTTAACACATTCTTTGGCTTATAGAAAGTGGCAAACAAGGCTATTAGAACCAAAACACCTGCTATAGAAATACACACCAATCTAGCAATTCCAAAATGATAGGGTGTTTCTAAAATTGCAAGAACAAAAGGATCTTTAACATATTCTAAAACAAGTGGATTATTAGCCTTTAAACCATCCAAAAACGGCAAGGCAAATAACAATACCAACCAAGGCAAGCCTGATAAAAACAGAAAGAAATGTTGCCATCTTTTCATCCTTACTTCATCACTGAAATAGGCATCTATCCAAAATGCAGCCATAAATGTTAGCGGTAGCCAACACAAGGAGCTGTAATGCACAATTTTTGTTTTTACGATTGAAAACAAGATAAGAACCACCCAAAAAAGTATATGAAAAGTAATAAAAAAGGGCTTTTCCCTAAAACTTTCTATTCTCAAAGACATCGCCTTGATAGCGAAAAATATGGCAGGAAAGCAACCAAAAAATAATACCAAAGGATGGTAATAAAAAGGCTGCTGATGCCCTGCAACATTTTGAGAAAACAACTCCATTTGATACGTAATAAAACGGCTTATAAACCAAGGCCCATTTTTAAGGGTTTCGGGCAGCAGCCACAAAGAACTTACCCCGGTTAAAATGATAATTCCCAAAATTAAAGCAGGTATTCTGATAAAGAGTTTTCTGGTAAAAAAGCAGAGTACAAAAAATACCAACCCACAAATTACCAATACTACAGGGCCTTTGGTAAGCACGGCTAAACCAATAAACAAAGCTGCTATAACAACATTAAGACTGTTGTTAAGCCCTTCCTTATAATGACTGTAGGCTAAAGCCATTTGATAAACTGCCACAAAAATAAAAAGGTTAAAAGTTGGGTCAATAAGACCCGTTCTAAAATAAAAGTGTGGGGCAATAGACCCCAAATAAGCCAAAACCCAGAGCATTGCAACATTGGCTCTAAAATGCTTAACACCAATAAAGTATATTAAATTAATGGTAGCAATACTTGCCAAAACTGTGGGAAAACGTGCTGCAAATTCATTGATGCCAAAAATCCTCATGCTCAAAGCTTGCATCCATATAAAAAGCGGGGGCTTTTCCCAAAACGGTTCAAAATTAATGGTAACGGTGCTATAGTTGCCTGAAACAATCATTTCTCTAGCAGCTTCTGCAAAATTTATTTCATCCCAATCAAATAAGTGAACCAAGCCCAAAAATGGCATAAACACCACCATACACAATACGGTTAAAATGAGAAAGGTGATGGCGTTATATTGTTTCATTTAAAGTTTTATGGGTTTGGTTAATCCAATTGGACATCAACAACTCTATGGCGATGGTGACAAAAAGGGACAGAAAAATGGAAGTAGCTATGTCTATGAAAAAATGCTGAAATAAATACACCCTAGACAATGCCACCATGATTGCAAAAATGGCAAATGCCACTTGTAAGCCAGCATGTTTAGCAAAATATAGTGCAAGCAGTGTGCAACAAGTAACTGCCGTAATGGTATGTCCACTTGGAAAACTATTGTATAAATGAATTTCAACACCTTGCACAAAATGAATTAGTTTATCATCGTGCAATACTGTTCTAGGTCTGTCTTTGAACGTAAAAAAATAATGTTTACAGATAGATGAAATAGCAATAACACTGGTAAAAGTAACAGCTGTGCTGACCAACCACCGCCACTCCTTTTTTATTGCAAAAACCAGCACAACGGCAATAATTCCAATCTCTTCACCCAATTTGGTTAAATACTTAAATATAAAATCTAAGGTGGGTGTATGTAAATTATTAAAAGCCAAAACACTATCAACTGGATTGGGATAGGAGAAAAAATGCAAAAATGCAAAACATATTCCGCTCAAAAGCATGATTAAAGTGAATATGAAAAAATAGCGTTTTGTAAACACTAGGCAAAACTAAAGCATTACTTGTGAGAAATAAATTAATTTATAAACGCTTTTTATACGGCTTATTTAAATGTTTTGCTTACCCCAATTCCTGCTTGCAACTTGTATTGAAACTGCCTTTCTACACTATTTTTACTTGGAATTGGAATAATACTGAAGCCAGGCATAAAATTAAAATACAGTTCCTCTCCTATTAACTGAGACATTTTAAGTCCTCCCTGTATGCTGATGGTAAAAGGCAACATTTGAAATTTTTCTGAAGGCAAATCAAATTTCTTTTTTCCGTAGGCACTAAAACCAATGGTTTGAGCAGTCGCTTTTTTTGAAAATGTGGCATGCAATGCACCTCCGTAATAAACTCCTAATGTCATGCCCGTTGGCATGCTATTAAACCTTAAAGTTGAAATGCGATAAATAGGCACTACTATTTGGTGAAACATAAATGAAAAACGAACATCTTGCTCTACTGTTTGTGAAAGTTGCAATATCTTGCCCACATCGCTGTGAATAGAGTCTAAAAAATGAAGATTGGTTTTTGTTCTGCCCCATCCATAAACTTGATACTGTAAACCGATAAATAATTCACCATACCGTCCTGCCTTTTGTATCATATGGATGCCAAAACCAGGAGAAAAAATGCCATTTTGTTGTTTTTGAATAGAGTCATTAAACTCTTGCTGAGAGTATTTATTATAGGGTGCTGTGGCTTTTACAAAAGCCGCTGCAATACCCGGTGTAAAATCAATGCCATACTTTATTTTTTGAGCGTTTAATTGGCTAAAACCAAAGGAAACAGCAAATAAAAGAGAAACAATTTTAATATATTTTGTCATACAGTATTTTATTACCATTTGTTTTGAATAGTGCGAAGATGCATAAAAAATCTGGGAATTAAGATAATTGACGCCAATGATAAACCAATTACAAAACCCCACCATACCCCTGAGATACCCATATTTAGCCCCCAAGGCATAGCCAAATAAAGAGAAACTGGCACCATAACTATCCAGTAAGAAAAGAATGCAATCAGGGCAGGTTTATTTACATCGTGCATACCCCTTAGCATGTTTAATCCTAAATTTTGCAGACCATCTGAAACCTGAAATGCTGCCGCTACAAACATCAATGGAGCTGCAAAGGCTATCAATGCTTGATCCTCTGAATAAATGCCCAATAATTGTTTGCCAAAAAGGATAAAACCAGCACAAAAGAAAAGTTCTAAAGTTGCCACAATAAAAATGCAGGCTTTGGCACTTTCAAAAATATGATTTTTGTCTTTGGCGCCATATCCATTGCCTATCATTATGCCTGCTGCCGTAGAAATACCGGTAACAAACATAAAAGTTATGGAAGCGATGTTTAATACCACTTGATGGGCTGTAAGACTCATTGCCCCTAGCCAACCTGCAATTACAAAAGATGCCGTAAAAGCAAAAATCTCTAAAAATAATTGGGTACCTATGGGTAAGCCAAATTTTAAAACTTCACGCGCTGTAGTGGTGAAAGAGGCTGTTTGGACATAAGCCTTTCTAATGCCGACCACCACGCTATTGCGATAACAATAAACAATGGTAATTACACAGAGTAAAACCCTAGAAACAACTGTTGCGTAGCCAGAGCCTATAAAACCCATGGCAGGAATAATATCTCCAACACCAAAAATAAACCAAAGGTTGAGGTAATAATTAGCAATTAAGCATATAAAAGTAATAACCATATTGGGAATGGTTTTGCCCAGACCATTGAGAAATGAGGCATACAAGGTAGCCACCAACAAAAAAGGTGTGCTTAGGTTAACAACATTGATATAATCTACAGAAAGATTACTGATATTCTCTGGTTGATCTAGAATACTGAAATTAAAACCAACAAACCACAGAATAAAGGAAAGTATAAAAGTGATGGGTATCAACAGTTTTAAACCCGTTTTAATGTATCGCCATGAGTCATTAAGCTTTCCTTCGCCATCTGCAATAGAAACCAAAGAAGTGATACCGAATAAAATTCCGAATCCCAATATGATGATCAAGAAAAAGATAGAATTGCCAAGCCCAACTGCAGCTTGAGCATCGTTGCTAACCTTGCCCACCATTACGGTATCTGTTGCCCCCATCAAAATAAAGCCTAACTGCCCTGCAACTACTGGAATGCCTATTTTAAGGGCACGTTTGAGATAAAATTTAGAAACAAGTGCCAAACTATTGATTCAATATTTTCTTTTCTATGGCGGTTGTTGAGTAACCTTCAATCAAAGGGATAGTTTTTACTGCCCCACCCCCTGCTATAACCTCTTTTGCTCCAACAATTTGATTGATGGTATAATCTGCACCTTTAACAAGGATGTCAGGCTTTAATCGTATTATTAAATTTAAAGGGGTGTCTTCATCAAACAAAACTACGGCATCCACAAAACCTAAAGCCGCCATTACCATAGCTCTGCTGCCCTCATCTTGCAAGGGTCTATTAACCGACTTATTTTGACGTTTTACTGAACCATCTGTATTTAAAGCAACAATTAATTTATCGCCCAAAGCAGCACTTTCTGCTAGATAACTTACATGCCCTTTGTGCAAAATATCAAAGCAGCCATTGGTGAAAACAACTTTTTTTCCTTCAGCTTGCCAAAGTGCTATCTGACTTTCTAAACTTGGCAAATCTTTATAGATTTTGCTGTTTATTTCATGGATTACTGTCAAGCTCATTTTTAGTGTTTTTTTTGCGTTCAAAGCCAAGCATTAACAAAGAGGTGATGCCGACAATAATGATAAGAATAATATTGGCAGAAATAGACATGGTAGAAACCAATTGTGCATTGCTATTGGTTAAACCATAAATATTTTCCATTCCAATAATCACCAAAGCCAAAGCGCCTGCACCTCCCGGAGCCGGTACTATCATTCCTATACTGGCAAAAACCAAAGCGGTTAAACCCACCACAGGGCTAAAATTACTGGTAAAATCAAAGCAGAAAAATAAGGAATAGGTCATCATCCAATAGCACAGCCAAATACCTAGGCTATAGGCTATAAATAAAACTGGGCGTTTTATCTTGGCAACACTGCTTAATCCTTGTACAAAACCATTTAAGGTATTAACGATGGCAGCACCAAATGGCAATTTTATCAATAAATTTCTACCAGCATTGGCCGTTACCAACCAAACCATAAAAGCAAAGCCAAATACAACCATGGCAATAACCAGTGCACCCATATACCCTTTGCTTAAAAGTGGTTGAAGTAAATAAACATCCAAAAATCCACCAATGAGCTCTGTTTGTAATAGAAAGGCTGCTACAATCGCCAAAATCAAGCATATTAAATCAATAATTCTTTCTGTTATCACGGTACCAATAAGTACATTAATCGGCACTTTATCCGTTTGATTAATGATGGCACATCGTGCAATTTCTCCTCCACGAGCGGTTGCCAAATTTACCAAATAACCTATCATTACGGCATAAAAGCTTCTGCGATTATTGATGGTATATCCTAAAGGTTCTAGTGCTAGATTCCATCTTAATGCACGGAACAAATGGCTAAAAATGGCAATGCACATACTCACCAAGAGCCATGTCAAATCAGCATTTACAATGCCCATTTTAATATCTTCAAAGTGCGTATTTCTAAACACAAAATAAACCAACACGCCACTGATAAGCACAAATAAGCCGGTTTTAAGAAGATTGGATTTGCCTGCAGCCATAGCCTTTAAATTTCGTTGTGTTCGTTAGGAAAAATGGAACTAGGCTTAAATGTTTTGGCTTCTTCAAAGTCCATGATGGCAAAAGACATGATGATTAATTTATCGCCCAACTGCCCTCTGCGCGCTGCTGCACCGTTTAATCCAATAATACCTGTACCCCGTTTTCCTTTGATGATATAGGTTTCAAAACGCTCGCCATTGTTGTTGTTTACAATTAACACTTTTTCATTGGCAATAAAATTAGCGGCATCCATCAGGTCTTCGTCTATGGTGATGCTGCCCGTATAATTGAGCTCCGTTTGCGTTAATTTGGCACTGTGTATTTTCGATTTGAGAACTTCTATCTGCATTTTGGCGCAAAGATAAGGGCTTGTTTGATTATAGCCAATTTAATATTGGAGGGGTGGGTTTGGAGATTTTTGATTATTGCCAGTAACGAAGCACTTCGTTAGGTGGTGGAACACCAACCTTGAGAAAAGACTCTATGTCTAAGGAATACAAATCTAAAGGCAGGGAGGAGAATGCCCTTATGCTTATGGCGAATGGGAGGCCTTGAAATGCAATTAGTCATAAAAATAGGAGGAATATAATTTTTGGAAAAAACCTCCTCCTATATTTGGTAAATTGATGTGTTTAGGATATTTTCGCATAATAAACTTCCTATATAAGTAAGTTACCAGCCATTTTAGGACGACACAAACGAATGACAGCGATAATAATATTCATAGGACTAATAATTGGACTGAATTGCATTCCACTTCTGACTAAGACAACTTTTCCGAAAGTTGAAAAAGTAGTAGTTAGAACCTTAATCACAACGACAATTTTGTTTTTGACATTTGGACTTTTGGAACTTTATGGCTACAGCCTAAAAGGACTTTACTCCTTTTCGACAATTACTTGGACATTTATTGTTTCGACAATCTTATTTTTCGCATTGTTTAAAAATACAAGAAGAAAAATATTGACCGCATTTCTTTTGACACCTTTATTGGTATTAAGCATTTTGACACTTATACTAGGACAACTTGTATATGAACGAAAACTTGACGAAAACAATAGAATATCTGTGACGACAGGCGGATTTTTAGCTTGCGGTGAAATCATAAATATTACTCAGACAAGGTTCATGATTTTTGACAAACAAGTTTTTCATATTGGCGACCTTTGTTTACTAGGAATTAATAACATAGAGACAATTAAACTTGACGACAAAAACGCTGAATTTCTAATTTATCACAACGGAAAATTGGACTCTGAAAATCCCTACAAATATGACGTGGAAAGAAAAAACGGCTGGTAACAGCACCTACAAAAAATTGGCGGTTCAGTGGTTAAATGAAGCTTTGTGCTTCGTATCAAGTTTTGTGGTGGCAGACAGTTTAGTGCTTCGAAATCGCCAACTTCTTGTAGCTGCAAACCGTCAAACTGTCTAATTACTACACCATTTACTGGTTTTATTAAGCATAAGATGTGGATAGATTTTATGCTGTAATCATTGATTTTACTGCATTTTTTCTTATTTTCACGCTATGATTTTTATTAAAG
>Ga0209390_10003756_pt1 | contig 23977 bp, 14 predicted proteins | sample BON01_FD_187212 | JGI IMG/M metagenome (GOLD analysis project Ga0209390, IMG submission 187212) | Freshwater microbial communities from Lake Bonney liftoff mats and glacier meltwater in Antarctica - BON-01 (SPAdes) (version 2) | ecosystem: Environmental > Aquatic > Freshwater > Ice > Glacier... | reverse complement strand
ATGCACGTCACCGATGGACAAGCACCGATCACCTTCCTCGACCAACTGCTCAAATCCTCCTGATCCGATCCACCGTGGCCGCCTCCGGCGGCAATCTGAGCGGGGAAAGAGCTAAGCTCTCTCCCCTGCACCCCTCTCTAACCTTTTGTTTAATCCCATCCCTAAATTATCAACCCAGCTACTGTTGCACTTGATTTGGCAGCCCGCCATGTCAATACTGATCGTGGTTCGATAGGGTTTCCTTGCTTCGTCATTCCATTCCGCCATGCATTCGATCACCCATTTCATTTTTCGCTATTTCGCTCTTCGGTCCAAGTTGCCTTGGAGTCGCGCTTTAGTCGCGTTTTTGCTGCTAATGGCAGCGGGAATGACTCAGCTCACCTCCCATGCCCAAACGACCACGAGTGCCGTGCCGGGGCTCATTAGTTACCAAGGCAAAGTGAGCAACGCCGATGGCTCGTTGGTCGGTGCCAGCCCCAACCCCGTCAACCGGACGGTGTTCTTCCGGATTTGGAGCCACCAGAGTAACAGCACCGTTGTCGATCTCGTCTACTCCGAGCAACAGGTCATGACGATTTCCGATGGTGAGTTCAGTGCGCTGATCGGTCAGGGCACGGCGGTATCGGGCAATCCGTTGGGGTTTTCCGAAGGATCCAAAGGGAAGCCAACGCAGACCTTCGACGGCGCGTCCGTATTCGGTGGGGCCACACGCTACCTCGGGGTGACCATCGACGATGGCTCGGCTGCGGCGGACCCCGAAATCTCTCCGCGTCAGCAACTGGTGAGTTCAGTTTATGCATTCCGGGCAAAATACGCTGAGACGCTGGGCTCGAACGGGGCCAATGCGATCGTCGCGCTCGACAGCGGAAACGTGGGCGTGGGCAACCCCAATCCCCCTGCGCTGCTGACCGTTTCGGGGGCCAACGTCAGCACCACCACGAGCACGCCGCAGTTGGTGGTTTCGGCCGACGATGTCTCCGAACGACTCCGCATCGGGGTGAACAGCACGGGCAATGGCTCCAGCTTTCTACAATCTTTCAAGGAAGGGGTTGGTGCGCAAAGCCTACTTCTCAATCCCAATGGCGGAAACGTCGGCATCGGCACGACCACGCCGGGGTTTCCATTGACCTTTGCCGATACCTTGGGCGCCAAGATCAGTCTCTTTGGGCAATCCGGCGATCACTTCGGTTTCGGGATCGGGGACTCCCGGCTTCAAATCTACAGCTCGGCCGCCAGCACGGACATTGCGTTTGGTTACGGCTCGAGCGCCGCGATGACCGAGACGATGCGGATCAAGGGCAATGGTAACGTGGGCATCGGCACGACCACACCGGGCTTCCCTTTGTCCTTTGCGAATACGCGGGGCGATAAGATCAGTCTCTACGGGCAATCCGGCAACATCTTCGGAATCGGGGTTCAGGAAGGGCTGCAGCTTTACACCGCGTCCGCGACCACGGACATTTCGTTTGGTTACGGCTCGAGCGCCGCGATGACCGAAACGATGCGGATCAAGGGCAATGGCAAAGTCGGCATCGGCACGTTGGTTCCAGACGCCAGATTGGAGGTCGTATCCAATGACTCGGTGAACACGGCGTTTTTTCACAATACCGGCGGCGGTGGCGGCACGGAACCGGCGCTGCGGGTGAAAACAGATGCGAACTCTGGCTCGCGCAACGTGTTTCAGGTCGAGAATTTAAACAGCCAGATATTTGTGGTTAAGGATAATGGCCTGGTCGGCATCGGTGTGAGCAATCCGATCAAAGCAGGGTTACACGTCGGCAACGGTCCCATGACACAGGTTTCGGCCGGTTACTACATGAGTGGGGATCAATTCTATTATCGAGGTGCGACTTTACCCGTAGTTGCGATTTGGGCGGACGCTCGAATCGTAGCGACCGAGTTTAGCGCGATATCGGATCAGCGCATTAAAAACATCCAAGGTGTTTCTGATGGCCGACTTGATCTGGCGACCCTCATGGGCGTGGAGATTACCGATTACCTATTCAAGGATGTCCCGGCGAACGGCGACTCGCCGCACAAGAAGGTCATCGCCCAGCAGGTGGAGACGGTCTTCCCGCAAGCGGTGACACAGACTACGGATACCGTGCCCGACATCTATACGTTGGCGGAGATTAAGGAGGGTTGGATTGAGTTGGCCACCGACCTGAAGAAGGGCGACCGCGTCAAGCTCATCACCGACAACGAGACTGCGGTGCACGAAGTGCTCGAAGCTGAGCCCGATCGCTTCCGGACGGACCTCCTCCCCGAGGGCGAAAAAGTCTTCGTCTATGGACGTGAGGTGAAAGATTTCCGGATCGTGGACTACGACGCGATCGCCATGCTCAATGTCTCAGCCACGCAAGAGCTCAAGCGGGAAAAAGACGCCGACGTCGCGGCCTTGGTTCAGGCAAATATAGCGCTCAGTGATCGAGTCACGGAATTGGAAGCCAGTGATCGCGCTTGGCAGCAAAAGCTCTCATCAATCGAACGCCTGCTGAAGACGGCTAATCTATGGCATGAGGTCAGGGATACTCCCATGGCCGCGACGGAGGAGGATTGATTTTCCCCCTCTCCGATCGATTCACCTTTAGCCTTCGAACCGTCGTGCAAATGCCGTTCTCTTCGACTCGCGTCCTCTGGCGAAGCCTGTCTTTATTGGCGTGCGGGGTATTGGGTAGCTTACCGATCGTGGCGTTTCCCCCCGCTCCTCATTACGTGCTTTACGGGGTGGTGCGGGATCAAGTGGGCGCGACTCTCACCGCCGAAGGAGCGGAGGTCATCTTGCTGCGCGATAGCGTGGAAATCGGCCGCACGCCGGTGTTCACCGATCTGCGGGTCGATTCCAATTACGAGCTGAACATCAGCATCGATCAAAACCGATCGTCGACGCGGACCTATTCAGACCAGGCCGTCTTTGCCCAAGGCCTTTTCTCCCTCGCGGTGATGATGAATGGGGAGACTTTTTATCCGATCGAAGCGAGCGGGGCACTGCGCGCGGGGCAAGGCGGGGAGCGCGTCCGGCTCGACCTCAACCTCGGAGCCGATGCCAATGGCGACGGATTGCCTGATGCCTGGCAGGAGTGGATGCTCTACCAGTCCGGTCGACGTCCGGGCACGGGCGAGTGGGACATCGGCCTGATCACCCGTAACGGCGATTTCGACGGGGATGGCACGAGTAACTATTTGGAGTATCTGGCCGGCACCTTCGCGAGCGATGCCGCGGAACGTTTCGAACTCGTCATCACGGGTCGAAACGAGTCGTTGGTGAGCTTCGAGTTCTTTGCGATCACCGGTAAAGTTTACACGATCGAGGAAAGTTCCGATCTCAAGACCTGGGCCGTCGTGCCCATGAGCACGACGCTGGCCGGTCCGGCCTCGACCTACTTCAAAGCCACCGCGGTGGATATCCTGCCTGCTTACGTGGAAACTGCACCGGGCGAGTTGCGCTTTTACCGGATCACCGTGCGATGACGACCAAATTCAGATTTTCCCTTCCGGTGGCCGGGCAGCCTGTTTCATTTTGGCGAAAGCTGAGTATCGCGGCTTTGTTTTTCGGCGGCATGATGGCGTCCTCGGTCCAAGCCCAATGGCAGACGGTCACTTACACGCTGCACGGCGGATGGAATGCGATTTACCTGCACGGAGATGCCAACCAGGCGGCATTGGACACGATTTTTCCGACTTCGAGTGGGGTTGTTTCGGTCTGGCGATGGAACCCCAACCCCAACCCAATTCAGTTGGGCAATTCGTCGATCCTGCCGGTAGTGGGGACGCCCGAGTGGAGCACGTGGACACGTGATCCGGCAGATGCCGATACGCTGGGTGCGTTGCCGGGTCAGACCGCCTATTTGGTCGAATGTAGCGGCGCGGTGGGTGACACCTACACGGTGGCGATCACGCAAAAAGTGCTGCCGCCGCGTAATACGTGGGTGCGCAATGGCGCCAATTTATTGGGATTTCCGTCCCGTCTGGGCGGGAACTATCCGATCTTCTCGAACTATTTTGCCACCTTCCCCGCGGCCATCGCGAGTAATTCAAAAATCTACAAATACGTGGGTGGCCCCTTAGGCCCCGCGAATCCCATCCAGGTGTTTTCCCCGGCGGCGGAACGCTTGGATCGCACGCAAGCGTATTGGTTTGAAGCCCCGGTGGTGGGCACCTTTTACGCCCCGTTGGAAATCAGCCCATCGAATCCGGCAGGACTGGAGTATGGCCGCACGGGATCGTTGATCACGGTGCGCGTGCGCAATCGCACGGCTGCGGCCGTCAATCTCACGTTGGCGCCGGAGAACTCCATCGCCGCCCCGTCCGGGCAGGAGCAGATCGCCGGCCCCGTCGCGCTGACTTATCGCACCTTTGATACGAGTTCGGCTTCCTACGTGTATACGCCGGTCACTGGCAGCATCCCCGTCGTGGTGGGGCCGCAGTCGGTGGTGGAGCTCAGCTTCGGCGTGGACCGGGCGCAGATCAACGGCGCGGCCGACTCATTTTACGCCTCGTTGCTGAGGATTACGGATGGAGGTAATCTCATGGATGTATCCCTGCCGGTGACGGCGCGGGTGGCTTCATTTGCCGGGTTATGGATGGGGGATGCGACGGTGACGGATGTGCAGAGCTTCGTGCCCGGCACCCCCGGCACAACCACCGGGCAATCGTTTCCGCTGCGCGTGATTCTGCATGTGGCCGACGACGGCACGACGCGCCTACTTTCCCACGTCTTTCTGGGCAAACTCGCCGCGACTCCCGATCAGAACGGCCTTAGCACGCTGGAATCTGCGCTCCGGCAGGATGATAAAGCGAACGCTCAGCGCATCTCGGCCGCGCATTTGCCCCCGGACACCGTGGCCGACGCGTCCGTAGGCTCCGGGGCGGTGGCGTTCGGGCAGACTTTGTTACGCACCATCGTGCTGGGTTACAACGCGTCGACCAATCCCTTTGGGCACACGTATCATCCTGACCATGACAATCGCAATGCCCGCTTCGACGGCGTGTTGCCGGCGGGAGAGGAAAGTCCCACAATCGAGCGGGATCTCAGTTTTGCCTTCACCGCGACGCCGCCGGCCGGAGTCAGTCCCCAAGGGTGGGGCAGCAGTGTGCTGGGCGGAAATTATTCCGAAACCATCCGTGGTATCCGTAAAGCCAAGACGGCGGATAACACCCCCATCAACTCAGTCACCGTGTCAGGCACGTTCGTGCTCCGGCGGGTGAGTGAAATTGGCAGCATCACGACCCCATGACCGCTGCCGTTATGATCATGCGTTCTCTTGTCCAATCCCGATTTTTAGTCGTGCTAGGTTTGGTCATGGGTCTGGTGTCGACCGCCCATGCCCAGTTTGAAGTCCGTGGTTTCAGCCAGAATCGACTCTTCTTATCGAACACCGTCACCGGGCTGTCTTTGACCAACCAGGGCACGGGTTACACCTCGGCGCCCACGGTGACGATTTCGGGTGGAAGTGGGAGTGGCGCCACGGCCAACGCCACCGTAAGTGGCGGCGTCGTGACGAGGATTAATTTAATCAATACGGGCTCGGGTTACCGTTCGAGTAATCCTCCTACGGTGACAATTTCGGGAGGGGGCGGCTCCAGCGCGTCGGCGGTGGTGGTGTTTCGTTCCGTGCCGGACGGGAATAGCCCTCCCGTCACCACGCCTCAATTTGCCGCATTAGCCGGTATTTCCGGCGGCTCGACGGCAATCGCGGCCAGTGCCAATCTGACGACGCGATTCCCGAGTAGTTCGACGGGGTTGGCGCTGCAGCGTTCGGCGATCGGCGGATCATTTGCCGCCGGCGTGCCCCGGTATCTTTTGGGCAATGTGATCGCTCCGCCCTCCACTCAGGATGGCGGCATCCTGACGGCGAATGCGAATTATTGGCGCGCCCAACCCGTGCTGGTGGGGGAAACATTTTCGTCCCAAACGCCGATTCCGTTTACGGTTGCATCCATTGCGGTCACCAACGGTGGAGCAGGCTATACGTCCGAGCCGACCGTGATCTTCAGCGGCGGTGGCGGCACCGGGACGGCGGCGACGGTCGTGGTGACGCAAGGCGTGGTAACCTCGATTGTGCTTACGGCGGCGGGCTCAGGCTACACCTCACTTCCTGCCGTGACCCTGTCTGGCGGCGGCGGCACTGGCGCGACGGCGGCGGCGGCGTCACCCCCTCAAGCCTTTTATTTCAGCCCGCATGCGGGGCGGGTTTTTGCGACCCAATCCGGTCGGGTCGCCATCACTTGGGTCACGCGGGTGCCCGAGACCACCGCCGCGGAACCGTCCACGGCCCGGTATCGCTTTAAGATCGAAACGTTTGCGGTCTCTTCGACGACGGCTAAACCGGCTCGCACGATCTACTGGACGGAGAAGAGTTTTAACGGACCTTTGGTGAACATCCCCCTCGGCAAGATTGAAACCATCAATCCCGTTTACAGCGTAAACTATCCGGCCCAAGTGGCTAAAGAATACGAAGGCGTCGGGCTATCCACGCCGTCGGATGTCAGCCTACCGCCCGAGCGTCGCACGTTCTGGTTTGAGAAGACCGGAGGCATCGGTCAGCTGCATGCCTATAATCAGGAAGGCCGATTATTTGTGGAATACCTGGGGCCGTTAAAAGACGGGGTAGGCGGCAACGTGCACGAATTTTTAGGGGCGGATATCATAGATATTGTGCGGGTGGCTACGGCGGTCACGGTCACGGTGAATTTGGGAGACCAGATTACGCCCCGAGACGCCAGCGGACAATTGTTACCCGTGAACGGGGATTCCGAGTGGTTGGGTTCCGCCGTGGCCGGCGTTTCCACGACCAACGAAACGTTCTATGGTTCGTTGAGTCGTCTGGATGGGGTGACCAACTACTCTGCCGAGCGGGAAAATCTCACTCCGGATCGAGTGGCTTTCTACTGGCTCGAAAAATCGGATGCCTCGATAAATTTTGCGCCCGTCGACTCGCCCCCTGACTTGGGGATTTACTGGCCACGGATCAAAAACCAATACCTTCAAGTGTGGCCGGACGATGTCACGCTCTACACCCACAACACGGTGCTGGATGCCGGCAGCACCCCCGCGACAGGGCTGCAATTTACCGGAGGGCAACAACCGCAGATCATTTATCAGGATGATCCGACGCAGACCGAAGCGCGGGTGGATCCCACCACCCAGCGATTGGTCGTCACCTTCAATCACGACGACGGATTGAACCGTGCTTTGCTCAAGTTCATCGGCACGAACGAAGTCTGGTATGTCCGTTTGTTTACACAGAAGGCATCCAACCAGCCCACCCTGGTGATCACGGATGGGGGTTCGGGTTACACGAGCGCACCGACGGTTCTCTTTGCCGACGGAGGCAACGGTGCCACCGCCATCGCCACCATTTTCGACGGTAAAGTCACGGCCATTACGATGACGAATCAGGGCTATGATTTCACCGCCAACACGATAGTCCTTCTGGCGGGAGGAGGCGGTTCAGGCGCAAAAGTTAACCTGTCTGAAGTCAGGTTCCTCGAGGGTGATGCGGATTTTGCAATCCGAGATAGTGCCTTTGTCGGCCAACGCATCAATGCTCCCGATGGTTACGAAATGGCGGGCTACCTCGCCGCTGGCACGGGCTACAATCCGGGTGCGTATATCGATCCGTTTGCCGTCGGCATGACCGATGCCGCCCGGGGGGCGATTATCCCGGTCAATGCGGTGCCGGGCGACGACGAGCTTAAGGTTTGGTGGTTCAAGAAGATCGTGCCGGCGAGCGCGAGTTTTGAGCCCTTCTACGTGCCCGCCAAGGTGGGGACCTACAGCGTTACCTTTCCGACTGACTCGCCGTTGATCGTGCTGGCGTCTAACAACGGCAGCGGGGAACTGAGCCCGGCGGAAATTGCGGGCAGCGTTTACGTCCAGAATGATCGCGATCAGATTGGCTTCAATCCGAACGAAGAGCATGCGTTAGCCCTGGCGGGACGGATTTACGCCTTGCGCGACGATCTTAATACGACGGGGGCCCAGGTCGGCACTTACACCTCTGAGTCGTTGGTGCTGCTTAGTTACATCGACCCGGTCGACCATCGACCCGCGATGCGGGGGTTCAAGGTGCTGCGCGAATTGGACCTCGATGGCACGGTCAACGACGTGTTGTTCAACTATCCCGTCACCGCGGGCACCAAGCTACAAGGGCCCATGCCGTTGCCGCTGCTGCCCCTGCCGATCGATCTTAACGGCAATGTCGCCAATGTGGAATCCGCGGGTTGGTTCCAATGGACAAACTATTGGTCCTATGTGCCCGAAGTCCCACCGGATGCCACCGCGCCTTCGCACTACGCCAAGTTCACTTTTAAGGACCGCAAGGGTTACGATTGGGTTTACCGCGGCACCCATGGCCCCGCGGCGGTGAACACGCTCTCCTTGCTCAATGCGGGGAGTGGATACACCTCGGCCCCGACGATCACCTTTTCGGGTGGGGGAGGCTCGGGAGCACGCGCCTATGCGACGGTTTCGGGCGGTAAAATTATCGGCCTTCGGGTGGGGTATTGGGAGAATGGGGGATCGGGCTACACTTCCGCGCCGACCGTGGTCATCAGCGGGGGGGGCGGCACCGGCGGTTCTGCGACGGCCTTGATCGGACCCACGCTGGGCATGCTGTTCTACTACCCGATGCAACCCGGTTTTTATGTGCCGGGAGTCGCCACGCAACCGGCGGTCGGGGATGTGTTGCCTTACTTGCGGAACCAGACTTGGGACCTCGACGGGTCATCGGTGGGCGATGCCGTGACCGGCAAACCGTTGGAAATTGTCTACCGCCCGGTCTGGCCAGATAACGCACCTGAACTGCGGATTGCGGAAAGCTTGACCCTACCGAAATTTGGCCTGCCGGCCGTGCTGACGCAGACCAGTGCGCATGTGCTCTACCAGCAGTCAGTCGCCGTGGGGGGATCGGCGTTGCCCAGTGTTACCCTGCATGACCCGATCCGGGAAAAAACCTATGCGTTGGGTGCCGCCAATCAACTCGACGAAATCCCTGCGTCGGTCTTGACCACCGACTACCAAGGCAAGACCTACTTCCAGGGGGTGCCGCCTCATCTGCAGGATCGGATCTTCTACGATGGTAACCGGGGCACCAAGGGGGCCCTCGTGTTACTGGGCGAATTCGTCGACGAAATCGCGGGTGAAGATTACCTCAGCCTAAACGTGCTCAGTGCCGATGATGTGACCGCACTGAAAGCGCTTTGTGATGGCACCGATCCCAACCAGACCAAGTGGAATACGGCGATTGATGGACTCTCCACGGCGGTGGAAACCTTCATCGAGAATCCAGCGGTGCCCGGCACCTACGTGTCCGACGGTTCTCCCGTATCGGTCAACGGCACCTCCCTCGCCAGGATTTCCGACTCGGATACGGCGGTCGTCAATTACGCCCTGACGGCGACAGGTTATGGCAGTGGATGGGTCTCGATGCTCTTTGGTGACGGCGAAGCGTTTACGCCGGAAGGCGAGCCGGTCAGTATCTCTGTATTCAGGATCGCACCACGGCTGAACACGGGTGAATTGAAAGTCGAGCAGTCCAGCAATCCGTTGGATGAGATGGTTTCGATTCGTCACTCCGGTGACTTTGCCGCCAATCCCGGGGACTATGAATTTGAGTGGCGTTACGCGCCGCCCCAGGACGGGGCGGCGCCGCCGACCTACACCTTCGCGATGTCGGCGGTGAACTCCGAGACGTGGCAAATGGTGGCAAATCCGACGAGTGGTCTGCCCGACGCAGCCGAATACGCCAGCGCCTCCCCGGCCGTTTCACTGCCGTTCTCCCTCGCCATTCAGACCGATGCGGCGCGACTGCTGACCCAGCCTGGTCGGGTGGCTCGTCGGTCGAGCGATGTTGACTTCTCCTCCGGCGTTCCGGGGCGGATTGTGTTCAGTGCGGCATTCACGGACCCGAACGCGGGATTTGTGCTCTATGTCAACGGCGCCCCGGCGATGGCCTCGAATGCCCCGAGTTTATTCACGAACATCACTCCGTCGAGCGGGCTGGTGATCGGAGGTCTCGCGCAACAATTTGAAGTTGAACCCAATGCCTTCCAAGCGGGAGTCAATCGGATCGAAATCGCCCAGTTTACGTCCTCCACGGTGGACTTCCAAGGCACGGTAAACTTCCGCTTTCACGTTTCCACGGAAACGGACCAAGTCGCCGGTTCATCCACTTGGATCACCCCCAACGGCGTGTTGAGTAGTCAGGTGACGGTCGGTGGGGCACCTACTTCTCCGTTAGGCAGTGCGCTCTTGGTGCTGTCGGATAATTACTTCACCCTGCGGTATCGGCCCAAGATTGACCGGGGTAACATCCTGGCATTAGGGGCGGATCAAAGTGCGGTCGGCTGGTCCCGATGGGCGCAACCCAAGCTCGTCGAAGGCTGGATCAAGCGGGTGCTCGCGGGCATCAATCCCTTTAATCAGCGCGTGGCGGATCTTTATAACAGCGCGGTGAATACCGACGTCTCCTTGCTCACCCAGGCCGGCACGCGGTGGGAGGGCGACATCTCGCTCAACCTCGCCAATATTGAGCAGTTCGGCTTGATTGAAATCTACGAAACGGTGCTCAAGCGGGGTAAGAATATCAGCATCGATTCCGGTTACGACTATGGCCCGGCCAACGATGCGTTGCTCCTCGCGGCGGGCTACCTCAACGACCTTTACACCCTGCTCGGAAATGAAGCCTATGCCGATGCGGCCAACCCCACGATTTCGATCGATGACAGTTCGACCGTCACCGAGGTGAACACGTCGCGCTTCTCGTTCGAGGGCCAAGTCAAAAGTGTGCTCGAAGAGGAATTGGCGCTCCTGCGCGGTCGCGACGATTTCCTCGCTCCCGGAGTCATGGTTTCTCCCGCCTACAATCGGATGTATTGGAATTACACCCGAGGGATAAATTCCGGCGAAGCGCTCTATGCGGCCAACTACAACATTACGGAAAAGACCGGCAGTTCCACCGCCGACGGCAAGGTGGACGCCGCGGATGCCCAGCGCATGTTCCCGCAGTCACATGGTGATGCGTATGGTCATTATCTCACGGCGCTCACGGGCTACACTCAGTTACTGCAAAGTCCGAGCTTCACTTGGATTCCCCGCAGCGAGGCCGTCACGGTCTTGGGCCAAGCCGTGCAGGTGGACTACTTTGACGAGCGCAAATTCGCCACCGCGGCCGTCAATTTGGCTCGCACGGCGCAGCAAGTCATCGCGTTGACGCATCGCCAAAATTATATCGACGATGACGCTGCCGGATGGGGTCACTTCCGCGATGGCAAATACAATGCGAGCACCGGCGTCACCCGTCACTGGGGAGTCGATGAATGGACCTCACGCGCCACTCAAGGAGCCTACTTCAATTGGGTGCTGGGCAATTCCATCCTGCCCGACGAGGACACTAATCCGCAGCACACCGGGGTGCAGGTCATTGATCGCACGACGGTGCCGGAGTTGCGCCAACTCCCGACCTTGGCGGAGGTATTTCAGGCGAAAATCGATTCGGCCAACGCGCACCTCAATCCGTTGGGATTGAGTCCCAGTGCCATCCCCTTTGATATTTCTCCCTCCGATTTGAAGTCCGGTAAATCGCACTTCGACCAAATCTACGAACGTTCGCTCCGGGCCGTGAATAATGCGAAAGGGGCTTTCGATCAGGCCGCCCGGATGACGCGGCTCCTGCGTAATCAGGAGAATCAAATTTCGGGCGCCAACGATAACATCTTCGACGAGGAGTCTGCCTTTGAGGTGGCGCTTATCGAAATTTACGGAACGCCTTATCCCGCTGAAATCGGCGCGGGTAAAACTTATGCGCAGGATTATAACGGCCCCGACCTCCATCAGTCGTTTATCGTGGATCGTCCGTCCAGTCTCGTTGATCCGGCTCAAAGCTATACGGTGACCACGCAGCAACTGACGAATGTGACGCAGTTGGACAGCGCCAACTTCGTTTCCAGCTACGTGCAGCAACGCAATGACGCCGAGTTCACGGCCCGCAGTGTGACGATCCAACCGGATCGTTTCGTGCAGTTCTCCGATGTGTGGAATGGCGGGGCATCCATGGGGCAACGGGCCATCACAGGGACTTTCCAGCAGGCGCTGTTGGATACCTATCAAGCGACGGTGGATCTGCAGGCGGCGGGTGAAGCGCTGACTCAAAGCCATCGGGCGTTGGCGCGTCAGCGTCAGTTGCTCGTCGGGATGATTAAACTGCATGCCGACACCTTGGATCGCCAAGGGGCCGCTACCGTGGAAGTCCTGCGTTTAAGGCAAGTTCAAGTCGGGTTCGAATTATCGGCGGAACTGGCCTCCAGCGCCGGCGATGTCGCTTACAACTATTTCGACGCCTTATCGGAGGCGCCTCCTCGGGCGGTAGGATTTTCCAACGATTTGGGGTCGATTGCCAAATCGGCGCTGAAGGTCAGCGGATCGGCGCTTGATGCGGTGCTTAAGTTACTCTCAGTGGGTCTCTCTAGTGGAGCCCGACTGGTCGAAATTGATCAGGAGCGGACGCAGGCGTTTATGGAATTGGCACTCACGAGTTTCGGCTTTGATTACGAAGAACAACAGGCGGTCTACGAATATCAGTTGGCGCTCAATGCCCTGTCTTCGGACTTCTACGAGATCACGCAACTCGCCACCGAGGTGCAGCGGGCCAACGAGGAAGTTCGCAACCTCCTGGCGACAGGCGATGCGTTGCAGGCCGACCGCGAGACCTTCCGTCAGCGAGCCGCCGCCAAGATCCAAGGTTACCGAACCCGGGACCTCACGTTCCGCACGTTCCGCAACGAAGCGCTGGAACAGTATCGCACGCTCTTCGATTTGGCGGGCCGCTACACTTATCTCGCCGCCAAAGCTTACGACTATGAGACGGGTCTGCTCGGCTCGACCGCCGGACAATCCACGATCGATGGGATCGTCTCGTCCCGAGCCTTGGGTGACCTGACGGGTGGGGTGCCGCAGGCCACTGTGAGCACCCTCGGCGATACGGGCCTTGCGGGCACCATGGCGCGCCTGCAGTCCGATTGGGCAGTGGCCAAACCACGACTGGGTATCAATAACCCTGATACTAATGGCACCGTGTTTTCGTTGCGGCGCGAACTGTTCCGCCTGCGACCGGATGCCGCCGGCGACGACGCGTGGCAGCAGACCCTCGAACAGCACTTTGTGAGCGACTTGATGTCCGATCCCGACGTCGCCGCCTACTGCCGTAGCATCGGCAAGGCCGACGGCAGTGCGGTGCCGGGCATCATTATCCCGTTCAGCACCTTGATCCAAAAAGGCTACAACTTCTTCGGCATGCCCCTGGCGGCCGGTGACCATGCCTACAGTGACTCCAATTTTGCCACGAAGATCTACAGTGTGGGCGTGGTGTTGCGGGGTTACGTGGGGATGGATGCTTACGCCACCGGACAACTCAATGCCAGCGGCCCGAACACCGCCTCGGCCAACGGCCTTAGCGCGAGCCCCTACCTCTACCTGATCCCGACCGGCACCGACTACATGCAGGCGCCGCCTTTGGGTGATACCGGCACCGTGCGGGCCTTCAACGTCCATGACCAAGCCTTGCCGTTGCCGTTCAACCTCGGGGCCACGGACTTCTCCGACACGCAGTTCTTTAATGCCAACGGCACGCTGACCGAGAAACCGTGGATTCTACGCAAACACCAAGCTTTCCGTCCGGTCGATGACCCGGCGTTCTTCTACTCGTCGGTCCCGAGTGAATTCAGTAATTCACGACTGATCGGGCGCAGTGTCTGGAATGGCGGATGGAAGATCGTGATTCCGGCCTACACCCTGTTGAACGACGAGCAGGAAGGCCTTAACCGTTTCGCCGAGAGTGTGAAGGACTTTGAACTCTTCTTCCGCACCTACTCCACCTCCGGAAACTAAGTCATGAAACGTTGGATACTATCCGGTTTCGGTTTGATTCTTCTGGGCGCGGGAGCGTGGTGGCTTAATCGTGAGGTCAAACCTGCCGCCCATTCCCTCGCTTGGGAGGACACGTCGGACGAGAAATTGAAGCTCCAACTTAACCAAGTTGAGGTTTTCCAGCGCGCATTCTGGCGCCGACCCAGCGAACAGGATCAGATCGTCAATGCCGAACGTCGACATTGGGTCGATATCGACACCGACGGGGTCGAGAAGTGGCAGTGGTTTATCGAGGTCAATCCCGGCGCAGACTTCACGGCATGGCTACTGACCGCTAACCCGTTCGATCTCGAGTTAGTGTCCTCGGTCAGTCCGAAAGTCGACCTGTCTACTCCGCCAGACTGGATGCCTGCGGGCGAGAATTTGGCCAAATTCGTCCACTACCGTAAACGAGGTGGAAACTTCCACGTGTTTCATGATCCCGAACAGAACCGACTGTTTGCGACTGATAATGGCGGCGGATTTACCCTCGCGCAAAAATGACGATCAACCGCATGAAAATTTCCGTATCATTTAATCGTTCCGTCGTCCTGCTCGCGGTTTTGCTGCTGAACTCAGCCGCAGGGAGCGCCGTGGCGCAGGTCGCCTCGTCTGCGCCCGTTGGTTATATCGTGCAGACGATTCCGGCCGGGCAGAGTCGATCTTTCTCGGTGCCTTTGGATGCTCCGGCGTCGAGCCAGGCGAACTCGGTCGGGCGACTCACCGGGGTAGGCGAAAATTGGTTTGATAACGCAGATGCCAACTGGACGGCGGGGGCATTCTCGTCGGTTGAAGCCCCTTACTTCATTCGTCTGACTTCTGGCGCCCAAACGGGTCGCCTCTTCCGGATTTCTAATCCCGCCAATACGGCGACTCGGGTCTACGTGGCTGATGACGGGTTGACGCTTTTGGACCTCAACATCGAAGTCGGCCCGAACGGAGCGAGATACGAAATCATTCCAGCCGATACCTTAGCCACGCTACTCGGCACTGCGGCCGATTCGTCGCTGGTATTGCAAGGTGCGGATGATCCGTTGATCGCCGATTTGGTGCAGATCTGGGGTGGGGCATCGTGGATCAATTTCTATTTCAACACCGATTGGGGCCGTTGGGCGCGGGATCGCGACGGGGTCGCCAGTCCGAGCCGCAACAATTTTCTCCTACGACCTGATCGAGGCGTCATGATCACGCGGCGGGGCAGCACGCCGTTGGAAATCGCGGTGGTGGGACGAGTGGCGGTGACTCCTCCTCGACTCGTTCACACGCGCACCCCTAACGCCTTTACCTTTCTCGCTACGATGCAGGCGACGGATATCACGCTGGGGGAACTGGCCCTGCAAAATGTGAGTCGCTCGCAGGATTGGCTCGGGGCCTCAACTCCGGATGAGGCGGATCTCGTGGTCGTTTGGGACGGTGACTCCTGGTTCAGTTATTACTACAATACGACGAACAACCATTGGCAACGGGTAGACGAGCTTGGCACCGACCGCGACGGCTACGTCATCAAAGCGGGCACTCCGGTCTTTGTGCAACGGCGGCAAGCGGGACTCACCAGTGAAGAACTGACCCTCCGTTTCCCTTCGATAGGTGGCTGAATGAGGCAAAAGACGCGCTGCTCCATGACGTTGATCGCTTCCATTTTCAGTCTTTCCGCTAGTATTCAATCCACACTCCGTGCGACTGGCTGTGCTGAGGCGATGGCTAGGGTGGGACTCGATGAATCGGCCAAGTCAGTCGTGAGTGAGCGAGAAGGCGGCGGGAACTTGTGAACGCGCGCAAACTCTGTTTTTGGCTCTCGTTATTGATCGCGATCAGTCCAGCCGGAAGGGTCGCCGCCCAGACCGTTTTGTTGGACGATTTTAATAGCGGGACCACGACGGGCACCGCGGTGCCGGGTAGCACTTGGGCCGGCAATGTCACCCAAAACGCTGGCACGATCACCGTCGGCGGCTCGGCGCTGGACGAAAACGGATGGTATGCGCCGGCGGTCACTATTGATGCCACGGGGATGAACTACGTCACCATCACGGGTCAACGCGAAGCGGGTAATGCCGCGCCTTCTCTCGCCCTCCAATTCGAAGATCCGAATCTAAATACCGCCGTGTTTTCGGTGGCGACGACTCAGTTTGCCGTGGGTCAATTGACGGTGGTGCGCATTCCGATTCTCAGCTGGTCCACGGGATTTGATTTTACTCAGATCACAGCCTGGGATCTGGGCGGAGGATCCCCCGGCACGCTGTTGTTCAACATGACGTTCGACGAGCTTCTACTGGAGAGTTCCGTGCTCGCGGCGCCGACCATTACATCGATGGCCGAGACGAAGACGGTCACCGAAGGGGTTGCGGTTTCCTTTACCGTGACCGCCACCGGGACCCGCCCCTTGGCGTATCAGTGGTTCAAGGACGGTGCGGAATCGGTATCGTCCAATGCTTCGGCGGCCACGGCGACGCTCACTTTTAGTGCGGTCGTGCCGGGCGACGCCGGGGATTACACCTGCAAAGTGACGAATAGCGTCGGCAACGCGACCAGTCCCCCCTTTGCGCTCGTGGTGAGGCCCCTCGCGGTGGTGACGCTTTCCGGCTTGTCGGCGACCTACACGGGATCGGCGCTCAATGCCATCGCGGTGACGACACCGAGTGGATTGGCCGTAGACCTCACTTACGATGGCTCGGCCACGGCACCGGTGAACGCGGGATCATACGCGGTGGTCGCGACCGTCAACGACTCCAGTTATCTCGGAACGGTCAGTGGCACCTTGGTGGTGGCCAAACGTAGCCCCATCGTCACGTGGAATCCCGGAGGCCCGCTGGAGAGTGGCGCCACCTTGACTTCGGCCAACCTCAACGCGACGGCCAACACGGCGGGATTGTTCGAGTTCGATCCACCAGCGGGCATGGTATTGGCCTCGCGAGAGCACACCCTCACGGCCCTGTTTACTCCCAGTGATGCAGTCAATAATTTGTCCGTCACAACGACCCGTTTGTTGGCGGTCGGTATTGATCCTCCGACGGTGCAAACCGCGCCTGCCAATCAGACCACCATCCGCGGGCAGGCGGTGGCCTTCATCGTGACCGCGATGGGAGAAGGCACGCTGAAATATGAGTGGAGCAAAGGCGGGGAGGTGTTGCCTGATGCGACCGCCGCGACATTGCCGTTGAGTAATCTGACTTTGGCTGATGCGGGTGAATACAGCGTGCGGGTCTATAGTGCGGCCGGTTCGGCGCCTGACCGCTCGGCGCAACTGGTGGTCTTCGATGTTGAAGCTTCGCATGAGACCACGGCGGGGGGTTATGTGGCGGGTCGGAATCTGACGATCACCAACACCTTGACCTATGCCGGAACGTTGTCGCTGTCTCAGCTGACTTGGAGTGTTCTGCCCCCGGCCGAGGTGGAAGGGACGAAGTGGATGTTTGTATCGAGTTCGGGTGACGATACCGCAACCAAACCCACGGCGGGAGATGTGGATCTGTTTGACTGGCAGTGGGCCGCAGTGCCGCCTAGTCCGTTAACCTTTACTTATCAAGTATCCGTGCCGAGTGCGACGACTGGCACTCCGACGCTGGCGAGCATGATTAACCTGACCATTGATGGCATCGCGATTGAAGCAATGGTGCGACCTGATCCCTTGAATATTGAGGCGGGGGCAACGCTGCACTCGGCCGACTTGGATCAAAACTTGCAGCTCAACTTGTCCGAACTCCTGCGGGTCATCGAACTCTACAACACACGATTTGGCACCAGCCGAACCGGGAGATATCAAGCAGACCAAGGCAGTTCCGACGGCTTCGCGCCGGACTCGACGCAAGCCAGCGGCGAGCCGACCACGTTGACCCAATTCCATTCCGCGGACTCCGACCAGAACGGGCTGCTGAGTCTCAGTGAATTGTTACGGGTCATCGAGCTCTACAACTTCCGCGAAGGCACCGCCCGCACCGGGCGCTATTACGTGTCACCCGGTTCGGTCGATGGCTTCGCGCCGGGAATCAGCGATTGAACGATTCTTCGAAGGTTGAGATCTGCGCCGGTGAGTTAACGTCGCGCCGAACATTCGGCGGAGGAACAGGTAGAGGGAGGGGTGGACTCTTGATCTCAGTTGGACGCGAAGTAAGCGACTGAGGGGACAACGGTGGACGACGCGGAGAGGCAACGGTGGAATTCACCGAAGGGAACGAAGATCTTCAGCACGAGGATTCACAGGAGGAAACAGAGAGAACGGAGGTAGCGGGTCTACTACCGTTGTCCCGATTGAACGGTATGAACCGGGGACGTCGGTTACACATTCGCATGGGAGCGAAGGGGGGCGAAAACATTAAGATCGTTTCCGAGCATGCTAGAAAGAGAACGAGAGAATCATAACTTTATCCTGTGAGTTCGGTCATTCTGCAGCTCCGTTTCGAGGCAGCAGGAGAGACTAAATTGTCAAGAGTCAAGACATGACGTCTTATGCCTGACCTGACGTCTTATGCCTGACCCCCGCCTAGCAGGAACATTTGAGGTAACTCAGAAAACAAATGGTCGGTCACTTAGGGGTAGGTGGCCGGCCAACTTTTTTTACTCCGGTAGATAGGGAGTTTTGTCTGAAGGGAGTCTGTCGGAGATTTTGCCCGCAAACCCTGTTTAGGGACTCCAAAGCCCATTCGCGCCCTCTTTCCGATCAAAACGGTCGATTCTGGCGAAGATGTCTTTCGCAATAGCGTCGATCTTGGTCGGAGCGAAGCCGAAAGTAGCCAGCATTTGTTCCGAGGAACGGTGGTTCGATGATACTGGGACCGGCATCGATGCCCCGGCGGAAAGATCCTGGCCTAGGAGGGAACGTATTATTGGTCTGGCGAACCCCAGATTGCGCGTGGGGCAGGGCCCCGAGCTCACGTGGGAGTGTGCTGCGACTGTTTGAATGATCTGTTCAACTGGAGAAACAAAGGCGTCGCTCTGGTAGTCAGCCAAACGGACGGGCACGACCTCAAGGCGGCTGGAGTGGCGGAACGTCGAAAGGTGATCGACACTCCTCGTCCGTGAAGATTCGTGATGTGGTTCCACCTCGATTTTAAGCGCGGAGGGAGACACGTTCGCCCGCAGTGCGGTGGCAGTATCTGATTCTCCTCCCGGTCCGTTCGTATTTGTGCGGTGGCCGGCCCCGTGCGGGGACGTATCCGGTCAGGGAGCCCCCCCTGTGGTGCGCAGGTGTAGGCTCGTCGAGAGCGGGGGGATCTCCCGGAGAAAGCCGGAGCCCTCTGGGTTAGGGGAATCTTTACCCGCGACTTTACCGGCGGGCAAATGGGGCGGGATATGGCGTTGTTCGCCGATGACGACGGGGTGGCCTATCCCATCTTTTCTCCCGAAGAGACTCGCCCGCTGCCTATTGCTAAGCTCAGCGACGACTGGCTCGGCCACGCAGGAGAATTTGGCCGGGTGATGCCGGGAGGTCGTAATGAGGCACCGGCGGTTTTTCGGCACGACGGCGACGACTTAATGATCACTTCGGGGCTCATGGCCTGACCCCCAATGCAGCCAAGGCGTTCATCGCGGACTCGATCGATGGTCCCGGGACTGACATCGGTGACCCGGGCCGAGGAGGGAATCCGCAGAACCCACTTGGCCTCGAAAAGACTGGGGGGGGGCAAAGCACGTTCGTGCTGCCAATCGGTGAGGGCGCGGATAAAAGATTCATGGCGATGTTCGATATCTGGCGTCCGAAGAACGCGATCGACGGCTGTGAGGAGTGGTTGCCGATTACGATGGGGACCGACCGCCGGTCCCTTCGTGAGCAGCATGCGTGGTCACCGGTGGAGCAGTCATTGCGGTGAAAAGTGACATGGGGAGGGCTAGAAAACCGCGGGGTTAAAACCACAAAGCGGCTCGATTAACCAGGACGTCGTTTTTCCGATGAATGTTATTTGACATCCAGTATTTCCAGTGCGACTTTGCGAATGTTCCCGCCTAGCAGGAACATTTGGGGTAACTCAGAAAACAAATGGCCGGTCACTTAGGGGTAGGTGGCCGGCCAACTTTCTTTAGAGGGCTCGGTTCTATGTCGGGGTGAGAAACCGAGAGGAGGGGGGACGCCGGCTAAAGCACTGGCCACCGGTGAAGCATGAAAAAACTCGCTCCAGTTGGGGAGCGCGCTTGAAGAGTCAGGGAGAAAACTTGTTGTGAGCTGACATTGGTTCCGTCCCAATTCTAGCCTCGGCGGTGGCATTAATTCCGTAATCGATGCTGACATTAATTCCCTTCCCGGAATGGAGGTTTGGGCGATTCAGCTTTGGTGGGCTTTCCCAAGTCAATTCCTTGATAACCCGGATGGTCTGCGAGTCGAATGAGTAGAAACGGCATGGGCCGATCCGACTCCAAATCGTATTGCCTCTCGTAGCGGGTAGAACGAAGCGACATTGCAGTGGCGAAACTTCTTTCCGCTGGAAGCTCCGTTTTGGTTTCCTGAATCCTCACGCATTCACGGAGAATATCCCGCTCCCACCGGATTCCGTCGGTGAACCTGAATATGAGCCTGTTCACGCCGAATTCGGCACGATCGAATTTAACTCTGTCCTCTTTTACCCACCGGTTGACGATCGGGGAAATTTCCTCTTTCCCGACACAAATTATGGGGAGCGCTTCCGTAAACAGGTGAGTCTTATGTTGAGCCGTGGGTAAGGTTGTTTAAGCGTTTGCCCCCTTTGGATTGCCCCTCAAATGGTGATTTGTGATGACTGGACCTTGTCGGATTAATTGTCCCTTCGGATAATGCGGTTTGATCGACTCGACCAATCGCGGCCAAGGAACCAATCCCTCCATCTGATTTAAAAACTTTTCCCGCTCCGTCTTCTTCTTTTTCTGGCACCATTCGCCCACCGCAAAGCTCGTTTGGATTTCGATCACCTCTTCCCAGCTTCCTCTCATCTCTGTGCAATCGATCAACCGATTAAATCAGCGTCTCCCGAATAGCCGACGGACTCTCCATTTTAAAAATATTCAATAATTTCTTTTCAAATTCTGCTCCCGAATAATTCTTTTTAAAGTGGGCAAAGTTTCTTTGCCCCAACTCTTTTCTCAGTGCTTCGTTTTTCTCAAAAAAAAGAATTTTTTGAACAAGATCATCGGGATTTTTTACTTCAAAAAGCCCTTCATTTTTGGCTCCCAAAACTTCTGGGATACCTCCGACATAGCTCGCTGCAATAGCCTTTTGAGTCGACATCGCTTCAAGTAAAACAAGGCCAAATGGCTCTTCGTGGGATGGTAAAACAAAGAGATCAATATGTTGTAAAAAGATTCTCATTTCATCTGGATTCAGAAACCCAATTAGATGAACCTTCCGCAGTCCCTTCGCTTTAATCTCTTTTATTAAAGCCTTTTCTTCAGAGCCCGATCCTGCACAGAGGAAAAGAATATTTTTGGATTTCAAATCCTCTGCCGCAGCAATCACATCACGCATTCCTTTCTCGGGCGAGAGTCTGCTGGCTGTTCCCACTAAAAATAAATCCTCTTTCTCTCTATCGATTTTAGCCCTCATGTTAAGAAGCTTATGGAAATCACTTCCTGAAGACATTGTTACTTCTGACATATCTTTTTTAGGAGAAAGGGTATTGGGGAGTATCAGAATATTTTCCGGATAATTGGTAAATACTGAGAGCTCTTTTTTCATAAATCCTGAAGCGACAATAATCTGCACATGTTGCGACCAGAATTTCCAGAGAAAGAGATAGGGATTTTTCGATAGCCATGTTCCCAAGGGCGCATGATGACCCCAGTAAACTCTCATGCCCAATAGCTTGGCCAAGGGAGTCCACAAAAGCTTTTCGATTAAGGTAAGAAAAAGAACCGTTCGAACCTTTCGAATATATCGAAAGTATGGAATCCAATAGAGCCCTCTGATAAAGAAACATAGAAGGGTGAAAATATTACGGAATATCCTCCAATCAGAAGTGATATCTTTTTGAAACTCCTCTTTTACAAAAAAGCCTTCTTTTTGAAATCGCTCGGAAAGATACGGGCATGAACTCAGCAGTTCAGTTTGAATGGCATGCTTTCGAAATATCTCGGCCATCACCAGATGGATTTCTTCTTCTCCACCCCAAGCCGATTCAAGAGGAAAACGTGCGATGAGGATTTTCTTCGGGACATCCATGGAGGCAGAAGGGGGCTATGGAAGCGGAAGGGGGCAATATTTTAATCTTGCGTTTAAGGCAGCCAAAAACCTTCCGGCTCGGGGGCGTTGCCCGGATCGAGTTTCGGAAGCATAACGGCTGACATCGGTCAGGTTGCCCATGGCCAGTTTGGCGGCCAGCTAGGCATTCCGGGTCATGCCGCGCAACTTCATATAGGTGGCGATTACGTTGCGACCTGATCGCCGGTTCATTGATGCGCTCGAAGACCGTCAAACACGAAGCGTTAAACAGCTTCCCGATCAAGTAACGAGAGGCCTACCGCAATGGTGAAGGGGCTGTTGCCCAAAGGGGTTTAAGATTCGGGCACCGGCGCGTTTTGGTGAACGAGGCAACTCAATTCCAGCGGCGGCAATAGTTGCTTCAATATGTCTAAGAATTCGCTCAAGTCGCGCTGTAGAGACGTAATGAGCGTTATATGAGACGCCGGAGAGGCCCCGCTTGCTCCCACTCTCGGGCTGGGGCGCGCGTTGAGCAGGATCTTGATATTTTGGATCGCAGCGATGAGCCAATCTTGGATTTGTTGGCGCCACAGTCTGCGCCACCGGGAGCGTTTGAAGTGGTGTCTTTTGGCATCAGCAAAACTGCCCTCGCCGATGTGTCGGCGCCGGGCACGATCCCGGCGAGCTTGGGGACTATTTGCCTGCAAGTGGGCGACATCGATCAGCTCTTGTTGGTCGTTACGCGTGAGGGTTCGTCCGTGCTTAGCGCGGGTGCACTGGTCGTGGATCGGGCAGGCTGCGCACACTCCTTTGCGCGTGGCGTATTCGGTGGCTCGGCGATGAGGAGAGCGGCGGCGTGGGTGAAGGGTCTGCGCGTTGGGGCAGGTGTAGAGGTCGGCCGTCGCGTCGTAGGTAAATCGTTCGGGGCCGAAGATCGCTTTGTTGTTGCGGTGGCCCGCACCGAAGAGCCGCCCCATGTGGGTCTTCACTCCGCGTTGTTGCAGGTCCCGGTAATTGGCGTTGGTGCCGTATTGTTGATCTGCCACTACCGTGGTGGCGACGTGTCCGGTGTTGGCCTCATGTTGTTGCAGTAGTGCAGTCGTGCACTTCGGCTCGGCGACATCTCCCGGCGTGGTTTCGATCGCGGTAATCACACCGCATTGGTCGTCCACTGCACGGTGGTGTTTGTAACGAGGTCGACTATCACCCGAGCCACCAAACTTGCTGTGTCGCACCAGCGGAGCCTCGGGGTCGGTCTTGCTTACCGTCGTTTCTCTTAGCGGCTGGTAATGCGGGTTACCCAAGTTTCCCTCCAGTTTGCGTTCCTGCACTCCGTAAGCTTCCCGCAACGCTCTGATTAGTTCGGGTGAGGATGTAACCACCGAATCAATACTCGCATCAGCGGTGATCAAACTCCCATCCATATGGAGCTTTTTGCCCTCAACCAATCCCGCTTTCATGCACTGCTCGATCGTGTGCACAAACAGGCGCTCGAAAACATCCGCACCCCACCGCGCACGCGCTTTGGACAGCACACTGTGGTCCGGAACTTCATCGTCCAGAGTGAGTCCCAAAAACCAAAGGTAATCGAGCCGCTCGGGCACGATGCGCATCAGCTCACGCTCACTGCGCACATCATCGTAAAAGAGCAAAAACATTAGCTTCATCACGATCACCGGATCAACTGAGACGTTGCCGTTGCGTCCGTAGCTCCCAGCTACCTGCGCGCGTATCCAACTGAAATCAATCTGCTGTTTGATTCGGCGCAGGGGATGTTCAGGATGAGGTGGTCCCGGTTGGTTGGACAGGGGGAACGTGAAAGTTAGTTATGCAGTCGGGTTTGGGATTGGGAGGATAAAATGATTTATAGGGAGGGGTGCAGGGGAGGGAGCAAAGCTCCCGCCCCGCCCGGTATGGCCGCCGTTAGGCGGCCTGCTGGGGTTCGATGGTGGAGTGGTAGATTTCCGCAGGCG
>Ga0209390_10003755_pt1 | contig 23982 bp, 21 predicted proteins | sample BON01_FD_187212 | JGI IMG/M metagenome (GOLD analysis project Ga0209390, IMG submission 187212) | Freshwater microbial communities from Lake Bonney liftoff mats and glacier meltwater in Antarctica - BON-01 (SPAdes) (version 2) | ecosystem: Environmental > Aquatic > Freshwater > Ice > Glacier... | reverse complement strand
TGTGAGCAATTGAGCTCGTATTCTTCTCCGACAATCTTTTACGAAAACATCATCTTGCACATTGCAGAATCTTCGCAAGTCCCACGCAGCCGCTCGAAGTTCGACAAAAGGGAAAATCTCATTTTCAGGTAGGAAAGCGTAGCGCTCAGATTCAGGACCTCGAATTACCACATTGTGTTTATTGTTAGCAAAGTCCATATAGACTCTTGGATTTGGGCCCTCCGCGTTGATCAAGGTAGACATCTGTTGCGTGTACTGGGAGCCTGACGAATTCGTCTGTGACCTGTCAAGTGAAAAGTGTAAATCGGTTCGGCGGAAAATATTTTCTTCCTGTGCCGAACATCCCTCGACGTACCCACCTCCTGGAACAAAAGCGTTGGCGAAATTCAAAACTGCAAACTCCAGTCCGTGTAATTTCGTGAGTATCCGCGTACATTCCCCCCAATCAAGATTGATTGGCTCATATATACCATACGCAGCAATACGCTTACCGTCGACGATTCTCTGTACTTGCGTGTCTTGAAATCTCTGCAAATTCGTAAACGCAATACGGTGATAGTAACCATTTTTCTTGGTCGCAAACGCATACAGTGTTTCCAACAATATTGAGTGCCTCCACTTCATTTTCCTTTGCTCGTTTGTCAAGGCATCATCATGAGCAAAATATTTTTCGAGAGAGCGTCCTTTTCCTTTCACAATGGGCAGATTTAATACATCTTGTAGTGTCGTCATTTCTATAGGATATATACAATATTGGTAATACTTATATACAGTTTCGACACGTAATATTTTTTTTTCGAGCTCGGAAGCAAATCATATGTTATGCAATGCATCATTTATTGGAATTTTATCATACTGAGATATGTTGTCCGTTTTTTTTACCAACTCAGATTCGGGATTATTTTTTTCAGCTGTAGCATGATAAAGTGCATATGTCGAAAATATTCCAATTATAAAACCAGCAATAATTGCAACAAGAACCACTTCACGACCCCACAAAACAGCCCCACTCACGATATCGACAGTAACCAGAGTCCTGTTGATATCAATTACGTGTGCTGCGTGCACAAACACTTCATGTACTCCCATGCCTTCATGATTCTCGCAAAAATAGTACAATTTTCCTTCGAATCCGCTCGCAGGAACAGTAAACATTGTTTTGTTCGAGACATAATCCACAATTACTGTGAATGGGGCAGCAGTGTATGACTTGATGGGATTCCAGCGTACAGACTCGTTATTACTAGTAACAAGCACAGGGTGATCCGAAGACGGCCACATAATAACAACTGGAGCATCATACGGGGCGTCTATTCTCATGCTGCTAAAGTTAGCCATGGTCAAAGCAAAACGGTTCTCCATCACGTCAGAGAGTACTAGTCCAAACGGCAATATGCATACAAATAAAAACTCCACCAAACGTATCATTTTTACTATCTTGAAATATTTAAGTCATTGTGTTTATATACAGAAATAGACTACCAATTCTTAAAAAACCTTCTATGAAAGTAGCCGTCAAGGGTTGCACAAGGCAAAAAGACCATGGAGACAATTTTCAACAATATTGGGAAACAATTAAAATGCTCTGAAATTACAAATCTAGGACACAATGTGCAGCCCAGCAGTGTTTCGTTGATGTCGAACTCGAGGCTCCAGCTTGTAAACAAATGTTCCAACTGTGGTGTTCTGTGCACGAAGATCCGCAGGAGACAGGCCGACTTTCTCAAAAACAATGAAAAATCATTTTCGGAATATTTTTACGTGGAATACGATGCAAATGACTTTACGAACAACAAAAGCTTTTATTTTTGATCAAATCATTGACCCACAACATTAACCCTCGGGGTACATTTCTTCGCCATAGGTGTCGTTGTCTGCGTGTTTACGAGTAGCATTCTTTTCCACGTGACACAGAAGATTCAGGTCAAAGCCAGTAATTCCTTGTATCATGTTAATGTAGTGAACCTTGTACTCTGCGTTGTGGCCAAGCATTTTGGAACATTTTTTTGTCCAGTGTATATACTCTGTACACTAGTCCCATCAAAAACATGCATAATCAATGCGCACTCTTGAGAACAGACTGCCGGTAATTATTCTTCCGTTTACTATTAAACCAAACAATTTCATTGTATGATAACTTGTTCGAACATGATATTATGATAAGGAATTGTATGACAACACCCCACAAGCCCCTCCCCCAGGGCCCTTTAGGGTTGTGGGCAAAACCAAACAATTACATTGTACGACAACATGTAAGAACATGATATTATGACAGTAGGATACTGCCGAACTCAAACACATGGAGGTAGCCATGGCAATTTTGCGCTTATTACCGGCCATGCGCGAGTATTAGTCCAAATGCACTGGCATAGACAGGGTATTTTCCCCTAGAGCAACCCGAGAGTTTTGCAGAACGTGCCAGTGCTGCCACACCCAGCAGCCTAGCCGAAAACTGTGCATATATGTATGTTCCTGTGATAAAAACACTTTCTACAGACAACTATACAGCCTGATTTTCTGAATAGCATCAAGAGAGCTTCTAGTTTGCATGTAGCCTGTCGCGCGTTCGGGGTGGTTTGAGGTGGGGTGTGTGTCGAGGAGTGCCCCAAAAACGCCGAGAATGTAAACTTTTATTGACAAAACACAAGGCACTTGACACCTATTCTGTGTTGTAGTTGACGACAAACTTGACGAGCGACATGTCGGGCAATGTCGTGAGGCCACCGCCCAGTCGGTTGGCATTAATCATGTGCGTCTCCATGAAAAGGGTAAAGTCGTCCATGAGCATGTCGAAGTGCTCGTCGTCCTCGTCCAACAGACCATAGAAGCCCTCTGACGTCACAGACCCAAAGTACTGCTTCTTTTGGGAGAGAAGATTTTTAAAGGTCTTGTACACCGACTTGGTCAGTCCAGGCCCCACCACCACCTTGATGTAATAGGTATATATCTCATTGGGCCCCTCCGTGCCGTCGTTGAGTAGCACTACCATGCCGTCCCTGCATTCGGTGTGCACTGTCTTCCTCTTACGGTCGGCTGGCACAAGATCATTCTTTTCCGCGGCAGGCGTGGACATTTAGCGTGGCGATGCCCAATATCGCGAATGGACTCGTTTTTATAGGCAGTTTTTGAAGATTCCCCAAAAATAAACCCCTCCCCCACAAGGGGGCCCCTTGTGCGCGGTGTACAAAAAAAATCACGGGAGATGCGAAACAAATGCAAAAAAAAATGGCTATTTCGGGATTTTTGATTGCTTAAAAAGGTGTTTGCTATCATTGTTCGATATTTCTCAGAACAGTCTTGTCGTGGCACGCTACGATTACAAGAAGGTTTGTGTTTGAGAAACTCGCTGGAATTTCGGGAGAAGATGGCTATAACGTCGGGCGATGAATTCTCGCTCGTCGTGATGGAAAATGGTGATCTTTTCGGATTCGGTGTAAATGATACATGTCAACTCGGACTTGGACATTGCATGAATCAAGCAATTCCTGTTTTAATCGATAGAAACATTGTTTTCAATGGGTATGGCGTGGTGATGGCATCATGTGGCGATTCGCATGCCGCATGTGTCATTGCAGATGGTTCGATGTATACGTGGGGTAATGGCCAGATGGGACAATTGGGCTTTGGTGATGCGGTGTGGAATTCGAGAGTTCCTCGCCGCCACGGGCGTGGAGACTTTGGATGTTTTCCAGTGTTAATGGTGGCATGTGGGCACGATTTTACACTTGTCTTGACAGGCGAGGGATGTGTTTGGAGCAGTGGCGATGGGCGATACGGTCAACTTGGTCATGGAAATCACAAAGAGACGAATGTATTTCGCAAGATCCAAACAGTAGATTTTGATGGCGAATGCATCGGAATGATTGCTGCAGGAACACGGCACAGTATGGCGCTCGGGCGACACGGAGGCAGAGTGTGGACGTGGGGTGCAAACGAATACGGGCACCTTGGCCAGGGAAATTGGAAGCATTCGTCCAGCACACCCTTACTTGTTGCTGGTAAAGTGTTGGGTGGTGGCGATTTTAATTTCATAGATGCGGGCTGTGATTTTTCAATGGCCGTGACGACGGGGGGTGCTCTGTGGGCATGTGGAAAGGGCAGAAATGGAGAACTGGGCATGGGTTATGCACGACAATCGCTCAATTCCTTCCAATGTGTATGGGATCCAGTCGCCACAAAGCGCGCTGGGGTGCGAATGGTGGCATGTGGGTTCTCACACACCATTGCTGTCACAAAAGACAATGCTGTGTGGGTATGCGGGAGTGGAGGAACGTGGTCTGGGACTGAGTCAGTTTCCGATGTGCCAATTGGCAACGCAATTTTCAAGAGAATCGATCCAGCGTGCTTCCACGGACAAGACGTTCAAATTGTGGCAGCGGGATCTGAAACATCAATGGCTGTCACTGCGCAGGGGCGTGTGTATTTGTGGGGCGAGCACAGTGTGAATCCAGACTGTTTCCAGAGACTTTTGGCCCAGCAAGTGGACCCTTTACGGAACATGTACCAAGAGAGATGGCGTCCAACTCTAGTGAGTGAGGCTGTATTTGTATGCGAACGCGTCGGCCAATGGCACATTATGGGCTTAGGTCACATACTCGCTGTATGCATGGGGCGCCATGCACGCCTTGGACACTTGACAATATATGGAGGCATAGATGACGAGATTTTTCGCATAATTCTTGGTGCTGTGCAACGGCAAACAAGTGGCGGCACAGCTGAGGGTTTCCAGCAAATGATTGGATTCGTTTCATTGTGATTAATTTAATAAACCCTCCTCTAGAATCCATCAAAAAACTTGCGAACTTGTGAAACTGACTTAAATTGGAAATAAAATCCCTCATACCACTCAAGCCTTTAGCAAATTACACATAGTCTCTTACGTTTTCTTATATTCGCTCTGAGAGTATATTGTTCGTTTTTACTCATGTGTGAAAATCTGTCATCATTCGACCAGTTTATATTTTCTGCTCTCAAGCGTACAAACTGTTGGCGACTGAAGTCTTGTTTGTCTTCATCTTTCCATTCATCGAAAAACGGGTCGTGTCGATAGTCGATATACATAGTCCGACCAAGTCTTGTATCTTGTCGCGTTTGATATTCTTGCTTTTGTGATGTTTTCCAGTGACTCAACCTTTCATCGTAGAGATAGTGCAAGTATGGCTCGCCGTGGAGTCGGGTTTGAAAGCTCATTCAACTTCAAAACGAATTCGAAATCCACCCACAACTGTAGGTGGTTGTACGTTGACCAATGATGATTGATTGTACAAAAATATAACGCAATATGTGCTTTGTATCAAGGCAGATTCATGTTGGGTGCACACACCAAAAACTGATGACCCTTTATGGTGGAAAAATCCTATTTTTAGACTATGCTATTCCTATTTTTAGAACTGAATCCACCATAAAAGGAGACGAGACGAATACGATTCATTCACCACCACCACAATGGCTCGTGCCAACTCTTTCAGCATGGGTCTGATGCAAAGCGTGCAAAAAGACAAACGTGAAAAAGTCCAGAGCTCACTTGCCAAGTTTTTCTCCTTCAGGTTGTCCCTCGCTATAGAAAATGAGATTCACACCAAGTTCTCACACAATCCAGAGCTTTACATCAAAAAAGCCTTTAGCATCCGCAACAACATCAATCCGCTCAAGAACAAGGTTTTGTACGACGCCCTGGTCGCTAAAGACATTTCTGTGGATTTTCTGGTGGGTCTGACGGTCCAAGACATGGCCACTGGCGAAAAAATGAGGTTTAGGCAACTGGCAAAAGCGGATTCTTTGTTTCAGTCGACCATGACGGAACAAACACGTATTCTCCAACGCGCCTCAATCTTGTTTGAGGATTCGACGAAGAAAACAAAACTGTTTCCCAACAGCGACAGCGTTGGAAACTTTTAGAATGTTTTTGGCGGCGTGTAAATTATTGTTGTAATAAAAAAATTAAAAATTAGTGTCAAGTGTTTACAACATGTCGTTTGGATTGCGGGGACTAACAGAAACTGGAGAAAGGGCTGGGTATATCTTTACAGTGTGGGTCGATGAATGAGTTTCATCGTGGAAAATCAAAAGAGTTTGATTTGCTGTGTCGAGATCAAATGTGCAACCCGACACTTCAATCACCGGTACGTTTTGATACTGAAAGAATGGAACAAAAATTACTGTCCCTGCAGTAATCAGTTCGGTCTCGCTATGTCTGAATTCGAACAAGAAAATACGCGAAACAAGATCGAAACTCATTGAAATCGGCGTGCCTGCGCATCTCATCACATATGGCCGGACAATGGCTTCGAACGCGCGCCCCCCTGCGAAGATGTTGGTGTCGTCTGGATTTACAGGTTTGTCTGCCGAGAAAATCGACAGATCCTCACCATTCCACCCGTCTCCGTGCAAATGCGTGTGATCGGGAGTGTAATTCCATAAGATCCCAGACAGTAATGATCGATCGAGAGCAGATATTGTGATGTTCATAGATGAAACCTGTCGACTATAATCGTTCGTACGGTAGCACTTTGCATTGTCGATATCAAAGGGTATTCCGATTTCGCCAATGATTGTCGGAATGCCTTTACCAGAATTCAGTTTTGAAACACACCCGGACACCAGCAACAACTGTCGGCTGTATTCCCTGACAACATTTTCCCGGCCAAATACAAGTGGAAGCGAAAACCGACAGTCTCTGACAACGCCCACCCAAGTCCGGAATGATTTTGTTACTAGAGGTACGAGATCATACCAATGCGGAGCCCACACAAGGCTCTCTAAACTAATACTCTCACACATTGACTCACTGATGGAGGCAGTCTCAAAGTTTGTGACTCGATCGACGAAAATCAGATATTGGCCTGCACTGTGTGTTTTCTTGTTAATGACTGCTCTAAATTTGCTGATAAAAGGCATAAAGTAATCTTTTTGGAGATCGATGTTCTGTTGCTCTCCGTTGACAATTCTATATCTAAAATATTCTGGCTTCAACAATTCGGGCATGCCTTGTGCGTTTCGGGCCCATATGTTTTGATCTTCCCAAACGCAATTCCGTGTCCATGCGCGCGCGCCGTTTGGATTCATTAGTATTTTCCCGCTCTGGACCAGACTCGGACTGTAGTTTTTTACCCATGTTGCAAACCCGTCTCCGAGCTGGAAGGATTCGAAAAACGTTGGGCTTGAGCCTTGTCGCATGTAAATTGATTCCTTTGCAAGATCTTTCCAACCAATCATGCCCAGGTTGGGTTCATTCATCGAATCGAAGCCAATCACATTCTCCTCACCACCCAGTTTGTTTGCGACCTTTGAGAATGCAGAAAAATAGTGGCCTTGCAAAAAATCTTGGACGTTTTGTCCACCAATCATAAAGTTGGGACAGAAATCATTTCCCCCAAAAAAAAGCGTAAACATAGTAGCAGTGGCAAGTCTGTGATGGTTTGAGGGCCAGTGCATGCATGGGAACCCAGTGTTGTCTCCATGCTCCATAATGTATCCTTGTTGTGTGAACGAGGCACCGCTCTCGTGGAGTTTTGAGATGTTGAAGCCAACCAACTCCAACGTCCATGCAGGAGCTCCATCACCCCCCGTCCATCGCGACCAAACATCTTGATGCGGGTCAATCATGCACGCGATGTTGTATTTTGCAGCTATGCGGACAATCTTTAGTAGATACTCAAGGTACTCTTCGTCATATTCGCCGGGGCCAGCATGTTCAATAGCCTCCCAGGTGACCAGCAAACGAATGAATGTCAATCCACACGCTTGAATTCGTTGGAAATGTTCGTCAGCTTTTTCGAGAGGAAACGGTCTTCCGACAAACGATATGTTTGTGGTGTTGTAGAAATCCTTTGTCACATGCGTCTGACAATTCAAAGGAAACTTGGATGAACCACATACGTTGACGCCACGAAGGATTAACTTGCGACCGCTCTTGTCCTCAAACCACTTGCCTCTGTCGCATACAAGTTCTCTGCGGCTTACTTGTGGATGCGATCCCAGATTCCTGATCATGGTCTTGTTGTAAACCCCATACTCTGAACTTTGTGGCTTCGCGTCGGGAGTGATTAGATACACATACAACCCCCACACTGCTAGTGCGCTGCAGCATCCCAGGAAAAAATGCCCGACAAAGAATATAACCATTGAAATTGACATGAGGAAAGAAACACATATCTCTTCTGGAGTATAGTATTGCAAAAACTTTCCAAAGTATCTAAATATAGTGGCTATGATCATTGTCCGCCTGCAATGTATTTATACACATCTATATTTATATACTATTACACGAGAAAATAAAATTGTACATTAAATACATGTCATGTTTGTTTGCAACTCCCGCATCTATTACACAATTCAAAATGGTGTAACTTCGAGTGGTTGTAGACTCGTAATATACCAGTTCCAGATTAGAGGTGTCAGGTAACATGAAATCGTGACGTCCATGGTGTAGTGATACCGTGCCATAACAATAGTGCATGCCTGAATGAAAACAAGCAGCCACACGCAACCAGAAAATACAAAGCTGATCGGATTCTTCGTCAGATTTGACAGTCGGACATATCGAAGACAACAGAGTGCAGTTGTTACGGTAGTCAGTTGGTGTCCCGAAAATGTCAAATCGCCACAGTTGTACGTGCCAATGCTGCCTGTGCTTGCTGAATGTCCTTTCAGGGTGAAAAATATCTCATTGATTGTTTTCGGTCTGTCATGTTCAATATTGGGGTTGCTCTCCAAACAATGATTTGCAGAACCAGGCAGCGTTGTAGACATGTACGTGAAGAATCGAAGAATCGTTCCGATTGCGACCACAGATAAAAGCCTGGTGACCACGTTGACTACGTAGACTTCCTTGGCACTCTCAACAACAAAAGAACGTGCGCAAATCACAACGAGGACCATCGTCAGCAACGTCAGAGGCGAATTGGTGTACTCACTGACAAATTCTGGGAGAATGTCAAACCCCATATCTTGCGTCAGTCGTGCTCCGCTCCTGTTTTGTTTGCAGAGGGTATCAGCAATGTCAATCATCACTTGTATCACAGCAGTGCATGATGCCCGTGTAACCAACCTATATCTGTAAAACGCCAGATTCCTGAAAACCATGGAGCCTCCAAAGAAGCACACGCACGCACTCGAAATTAAGACCTTGTACTGTTTGCAAAATACAGAGAATTCGTCTTTCATACGCTGCAAAATATATTTTCTCGACGGTAGGATCCTACGACATTGGCACCTCCTGAATTCATGTGGTGCATGTTAAGCGTCTTACACATCAAATGCAAAGAGTCTGAATTTTTTTAAAATATTTACCACCACGTCTCGTTATCAAACATCATCTGCCTGCCGGCTTGCATGCATACTATATACAATCCTCCACTCACCTGATCAAATGTATCGAAAATACAATAACACAAAAAATATGCTACTTGTGTTTTCAAAACGTGCTATTTTCCGTTTAATAAACACACAGAGTTGGTCGAATCACAGGCATATGTTGTACTGTATTCGATGGTAAACATATATAAACAGAACCATCGGCCAAAACAAGAATGTCGAAAAATCCAATCGTAAACTCAGCTGTGACAGCAAAACACCGTGTCCAACACATACCCCCACGCTACAATTTGAGACAAGTGCACAAGCCATACGGTATCAAAAACAAAAACATTGGCAAGTAGAGGAAAACGGAATCTTTATTTGACAATAACCTCCATTTTTACGCTTGTAATACACAAATTAAATAAGACCTATTCGATGAGTTTTGTGTGTTTTGTGGCACGTGGTGATGGACGTTTTGAACGATTCAAGAACGATCCTGACATTTTCGGGAAACTCGTTTGGCATCTGAATGCTGAAAAACATACATTCTGTCGAATTTTCTAGCACAACTTCCATCATTTCCTTCAACAGTTTTCGTTGATTTTCGTTGAGTGCATCTATACGTGTTGGATTCAGGAATGAGACATATTCGATGGTATAGTTGTTGTCTGAACAAACCCGCACCAATATGATTTCTGTGTAGGCCGAATTGATTTGGTGTAATACTGCATAATCACAATCCGACCAAGTCTCAGAGATAAGATTAATTGGTAAGATTTTGCTGGCAGCTGATTTCCTTGATGACAGCATTGCGTTCAAATTTATTTTATATATCATGCCCATGTCCAATATATCCAGTTTAAAATATAGTATTTATATATAAAAATTACACCATTTGACAAAACACAAGATTATGATCGAATAGCCCGCATTGCAGTAAAGGACGCAGGGATATCCATGTTTGAATACACAGGAATGAATTCATACTCGGAAATAATTCGTCGGTCTGACTCGTTGTACATTCGTATAATGATAGTGTAGTTTTTGCCGATCTTGACATTGATCCCCTGTATGCACTATACATGGTCAGTAAATACAAATCAACTGTTTTCAAAAACAGTAGGTGGTTGGATGAAAAGCAATTTCAAAAGCAGTTGTAAAACCTTTATCGAAGAGTTATTGACAGATAGCTGAAACTTTCCGAGGAAGTCAAGATTGAGACGATCGCATGCCGAGAGCTCAAAAGAGACCCACGGTCCTTTACTATCCATACCGCTGACTGTGTTCTGAACATGGATTCTACTTGTATTCGTCTTTGAGATGGCGTCGATTATTTTCGACTTCAATTCGTCCACACAGATCCGGATGTCTGTATTTTTATTGTTTGTTGGTGGTTGTGCTTCATCGCGTTTCCGCTTCTGCTGCTTGGAAATCGCAAATTGCGCATTCATACACACAGAATCGAGAGACGATGGTAGCAGGGGTACACGACTCACATCGCTGAGGAATTCAATCTGCATCGTCTCGTTGACTAGAATCGGACCGTGTATGCGGAATGGATACATCATACACAACGTGTAAATAAGATGGGTGTCCACTGTACTCGATGGCTTCATACACAGCACAAGAACATCTCTGTCGTCTCTGCAATGGGTACTCCATCGATAGAATATCTTTTCAAATTTGTCATATAGCATCACTACTTTTAACATGGTAGCAATCTGTACAGTTACAGCTGCAGTCTCCTTTTTGTCTTGCTCGTCTACTGCTGTCCCGTTGTTCTCAGACATTTGTGGTGCTCCCGGCTTGTAACATTATATATGAAATACACATTACTATCATGAAACACATCTTGAATAGAACGGCGGAAAATACAAATCATTGCTTCGTTTTTTTTTCTAGAAATACGACGTCTCTATTTTTGGAGATCTTCTATAAAAACACGTCCTACAGCATTGCTTGCCCAAGCACTCATGGAGCTCATTCTGCCCGATTGTCTCAAGAAAGCAAACGTGCATTCAATAGGCAAAGATTTAGCTGTCTTGACTTTCCAAGACCCTGACATTATGGTTCTCATAGATGCTGTAGTTGACTACATCAAAAACAGTAACCATCTAATATATGACCAACAATCCATGGATCAGCGCGGCAGGGCTTGCACGCGTAGTCGTGGAGAGGGTTTTTTTGTGTTTAACGGAAGCGGTATCGTGTCTTACAAAATCGGCAAGACTGACATGATTGGCATTGATATGCCCAATTGTATGCATGCACTCTTGAACAAGGTGAACACGTTTGTACTAACCCATTTCAACGCTGTATTTGTCAACCATTACAGAGACAACAACGACGGAATCCCTTTTCATTCTGATAAAAATGTACATGAAGATGAACTGATAGGAGTTTTCGGTGTTTCATGGGGCGCGTCGCGAATCTTGAAGTTCCATCCCAAGGACAATCAGAACAAGGCGTTGCGAAAACAAAATATACGCACTGGTCATGGCGAGGCATTGTTGATGTATGGAAAAGGATTTCAGACCAAAATCAAACATGGCATTTCGAAATGCAAAACATCGTCGGCCCACAAGGGGACTCCTGGTGGGGGTGAACGGTTTTCGTTTACTTTCCGCTCCCACAATAACACAGACTCCAAAAAACGCAAACGAGATTGAACAATGTCTATTAGTTACCTCGAATCTATTAATAAATACTATTGTCTATTCACAAAACACTTGCTCTGGAGTCGAGTATCACCAAGTATCGAATGGCACGTGTGATGTATGTGAAAAAACATTCCGATTGGATTAGTAGACATGAAGAAGACTTACAAGTCCTCATGCTCAAATCAATCTGGTGTGAAGAAGTTGAAGACCAAGGCCCCAAAGGAAGAATTATTTTCGACAAGAAAACATTGAATATATTTGAAACATATTATACTATGCAGAGCAATCATGTCGATAGCGAGTCGCTTGACGTCTTGAAGAACCAGACAGACGTAACCAAAAAACAAATCAAACAATGGTTCGCAAACAGGCGTTCAAGAGCCGCCAAATTACGGCATTGACAATATTTTCAAATAGAATCAATAAACACGCATAATTGTCTGATGCAGATAAACTGTATTTGATATAATTATGACAGACTTCTGGCACTCTTGGACTGATCAAATAGATTCATATATCTTCCAGCACGTGCGTAATATGATTATGATTCAGGTTAATCCGAAACATATATATATATATGTATATATGAAACGAAGGAATAGCTAATGATTGACGCACGAATACCCTCATTCGTCACTCCCGATGGAATAAAACTCTATGCTGAAGCGGATCAATGTCTTGTCGACAAGCATACCATGCAATTAGTTGATAGTTTAAGAAGCGATTTCTCAAAACAAAAGTATGAAATCCAAAAGGATTTTGGAGTTGTGGACGAACATAAATAGTCAAGAACTGTAATACATAAGATATGAGTTTAAAATCATAAAAATAACATTCATGATGATCAAAAACCACGACAAGAGTTGATAAATAATGTCATTATGGCGCATTATGCGAGAATGAATCTTTTGCAGATATTTCTGTTTCTTGTCTTGAATCGTCAGATACATGAATGGAGTTAAATTTGATATTTGTATTTATAATCTTCTGTACAATATATTATACTTACTAGTGTTCTTGTCTTGTTTTATATTGCAATCGCGAAAAGTGTGTTTTTTTTAAACAGAGTGTTGATTCTATATATATGTGCGTATTCACACGATCGATACATGTCAACTGATCGAGAGAATGCGGTGAGCATGACAAGTGAGCTCATCTACCATCCTTCAATTTTCAACTATGTTGATACTAAGTACATCTCAAAAAGCATCAAGAACATTGGGATCTCGTTCAATAAATACCAAATACACTTGTGTGGTGATGATTTGAACCATTATACCGAGGTCTCAAAAATGGTGATTGAAACCCCAGAATTTTTCATATTTGTTATATTCAAGCTGCTAGCGCGAAACATTTTTATTTCGGCCCACAACATAATATGTGTCTCGGAAGAGGAAAACAACAGACCAATACACTGCGACCTAATCGCTTGTAATCCGAAAAAGAGGGAAATTTTTATTATTGTGTTTTGTAATGACAAGAAGAATACAGGTGCATGCCATGAACACGCACAACTCGTTATAGAGCACTTGTACAATATCTGTCCAGTTGATAGCAAACTTATTCCTATGGTTCTGAACATCTACGATTTCAAGGAAAAAACTACAATGAGACTATGCAAGAAACGAAGACGATGATTTGTGAGCGCTAGACGCATTGCCGTTTAGGGTTTCGTGCAACCTCTTCGTCTGGATCATGCTCTTCGGAGTTTTCTCTGAAGAATAATTGAGTAGATACCATCATGCTTGTGTTTGCAGAGCCTGCTTGGGCATGGCTGGTAAAATCCATCCCCATTTGTTTCAAGAGATCACACGGCACCTGCAACAGCTTGTGCAGACGTTCGCTACGCGGGAGGTCCTTTAGATTTTGCATGCTCTCATATGCAGATACTACTGAAGGTACCTGAAGCAGCATCCCACATACATCGCCAACTTCAACTGAAATCAGGATTTTTCCGAATGACAGTGACACTTCAGGGAAAAACCGTCTGAAGCAAAACACAACATCGTCCGATGCCGATTCTGAGTTGAAGACTTTAGTAACGTGCATGCACATGTTGTATGTATTGTACTTAGTTTGAATCTGGAAAAATGTGTAGCTATTGAGATCTAGGGTAATCGATACACACAGTGTTGCCGTCAGGTCGTGACTGCTTGTGGTCTCTGTTGCATTGATGATTGCAGTTGTCTGCGAACTATCTGAATGATACTGGATGCAGTGCTGCCACAGATTACTTATACTCATTGTCTGATTACATCTCGACAATGAGGGGTCATTGTTCAAGAGAGGACACGACACATGATTCTCTAAGCACTCGAGAGAGTGCTTGAACGCTGTAGAGCACGACATCTTGATGTTGCTAGAACACCCTCCGCATTTCAAAAATAACTTATTCATGAAATATATAAGATCACGGTTCACTACTTCATGTTTCCACAGATCTGTTCGGCACTGGGGACACTTTGAAGTCGTAGTCTCTTTGATACTTGTGGTACATCCACGGCACACTGTATGAATGTTTGTACACACAACCAATGGAGTCATCTTGTTGTTTGTGTCACTCGAGAACAACTGCATACAGATCTGGCATCGGTATGCATGAGAATTCCAGTTGTCGGGCTCCGACATTGCCATTTTCGACTTACAAACCAAACAGTTTCGAAATAGAGCAAGGTTGTTGTTCTTATATATTCAGTGCGTTGAAAACAAAAATTAAACACTCTATCGCTTAACAGTAAAAATAAATTTCTTAATAACCAAATCATCTGAAAAACTAATCTGCCCAATAATCCTCTGCAGATAAAGCATTGTAATCCAATAATCTCCCGAACCACAATGCAATCACCCATACATGGGGAATACGTCCCAACTCGGAATCCGTTATGCGTAACAATCCATTTTCTTCGATTACTTTTCGTATACAGTTTTTCATGAGACGCACGTCGATATATGGAATTCCCAACGCCTCGAACAACAGAGCTAGTTCTGCTTGCATCAACCTGCAAAATCTTCGGAAATATTCGTTGCTCCAATTATTTTGTGGCCACAAATCACCATTGGTGAAAACATTAAACATGATTTCATTAGACTGTGGTGATTTCCGTGTAAAGATATTCTCGATCCACCTTGGGTATTGGTTGTTTAGCCTATCAAACAAATTCGGGCACAGATACAAGCACACAATATCGTTGACAAACGGAGCGATATGATATAGCAGATACTGTCTTGCCTCGGTTTCGATTTCATAGATCTCATTGTTGTCAACACGGCTCCGGAACTGAAGTGGAAGATAAATATGCTTTTCGAGTCTGGTTCGCTGTATTCGCTCTGACCGGCTCAAGTTTGCCGACCGCATCCGGATTTCGCTGTCAATCGACATTTTCTTGGCTGCCTTGGCATGCGCCTGTTATTTTATTTCATGTAATGTCAAATGGTGCATCTGAAGGACATGAAAGCACATAAAAAATACCCGTCGTTCGGCGAATGGTGTGCAAACATCAGCTCCATGGCCATCATGCAAAACAGATGGCTCCATGTTTGTACTCTTCATGCCGGTTTCACCTACACAGTTTGATTCATTGTATGATCCGAACACCAGTGAACGCCTTGACGATTGCATATTCCATACTATTTAAATTTCTTTCTTATATAGTTGTATGTTGCGACCGGAAATCAAAACCAGACAAATATTTTTCATAATCAAAAATGTATATAAATACACTACACTCTTATTTCAAAAATGAATTTGATTAGCTCTGGTACATGTTGTATATGTCTTCAAGGTAAGCCTGATAGCCATACATACAACGGTGATTGGGTGTTTAAACCGAACGCGACGCAACGAAAGCATGGTATAAGGCATGTAAATCCTGTGATTATGCACAGGCAAGAACCCAGGAAAGAAATTAATCCCGAGACCGGAAACATGGAGGTTGCCATAAATAGTCGAACTGGAAATCCAGTCAGAGGAACTATTCACTGGTGTTGCCAAGACTGTCTCAAGACTTTGGAATCGATAGGAGAATCAAATGAGTATGCGTGTCCCATGTGCCGCGATCCCGTGATCAAGCGAGACGTATTCACACGAATCGCAATAATTGAAGACATCAGTGCGAACAAGTGCGCTCGTGCTTTCGAGACTATGAAAAGGCTTTATGCAGGGTATAATGTACATGCAGATAGGAACAAGGACAAACTCAATCATCTGCTGACTGTTGCAGCAGAGTCTCTAAAAAATACAAACGGAAAATCTATCTTCAAATTCATTCTCGATCTTGGTGTCATGCAATACGACACCGAGCTTGTGATCATATCCACTGCCACACAAAACAGAGACGCAGCAGCCTTGCAATTGTGTTACAATTTTTGTACTACATCGTTAAAGTATTCTTGGAACAAACGCGAGAGCTTTCTGATGTATGTTGAACTGGAAAAATGTATTCATGAAGGATCAAAAAACATTGAGTTTGTCAACGTTTTCTTAGAAAACGGTGCAGACCCACTATATGTAAAGATGCGTGCAGATGACAACGTCAGTTGTCTAAACAGACCTACTCGTAAAACCGTATTCACGCTGTTCCTTGAGACTGCTCGAAACTTGGACAATCGCATGCAATCATTGTATGAGCGTACATATGTAGTTTTCATAAAGAAAATCATGAAAAGCAATCATCTTGTACCATGGAGCCCAGATACTTTTCAGAGAAACATCAACAGAATGTTTTCAGACAAAGAACACAATTTCCGCTTTCCAAAGATGTATAACCCATACACATGGGTTGGTGATGTGGCTATTCTGGGCCAACTTCAGTGTACATCCTGTTTCTACAATGGACAGATATTCGACCTGTTCCCTGTTGCGCTTGAGATCAACAATCAAAGTGCAATCTTTGATTTCAAAGACTTTTTGGAAGATGACTTTGAATCCGTCATATTGCCACGGTTGGATTTTTTTTACCAAAACAACGTCAACTTCCAAGCACTTGAAACTGGACTGACGCCAATCACATCGCTGTTGAATCATGCTTATCAAATTGACATTGAGAACCAGGAACAAGAGTTTGACATCGACATACAATCAAAGATAAGCGCTGCCCAGCGCAAGCGCGTCTACAACATCACGAAAATGACGAATTTTTTTTTAGCAAAAGGTGTATCTATCTCCACGAATCTCATCAATACCAGGTCAAATGCTGCGATTTTAGCAGAACACTTGTCAATTCTGTCTCGCAATTATCAGTATCAACATGGACTGATTGATGAACCGGATTTGCCGCAAACAGAACTTATGCTTCGTTGGCCGCTGGATAGAAATGGCAACGTTAGGGAATGTCTTTTTGCAATTGAGAATGGACAGTGGAACCCACAACTCGATCACATTGTCCGTCTATTCACGCTGCCAGGAAGTGCCAATGTTCTTACTCTATATCTTGGAAAACTGTCACCAAAAACTGCACTCATGTATCTAGAAGAAATCATCAAAGAAAACTCACTGTGCGATAATGACAGTCTTGAGACATTTACGTATGCTGTAAGCAGCAATGTTCTAGCTTACAACAAACATGAAAAATATAACGACTTTGAAAAGAAAGAGGCTTTGATAATTACCAATGTTGAAAACAAACACTTTGGTTGGCATCCTATTTTGCAACCCCTTCTTGCTGATCTAAGCCGCTGTGGATTTTTTGCGTTGACAGACATCTCCGTACAAACATTAAAACAGTTGAAGTCGTTTCCTGTAGATCTTGTTTATTCGATTCTGTATAAAGCAATGTCCGGATATGAAGCAAGAAATACCAGTGAAACATTCTTAGTTTATATTGAGAATATCATTACTGACTGTTGTTGAGACAGAGCACATGAATCATACTTGCCTAAAACGTTGAAATTAAACAATTGAAAACATTAACCAAATGACGTTTTGTAGTGTGAGTTTCATAGCGAAAGTCTCTAAGTGAATTTGACACAATGTGTCAGGACCCGTGAACTTTTGGTCAAGAATAAAAACAAAAAAGATATTCAGCGCAAATGTGCAATATGTAGTCGACTCTTTGCAATGCGAAATGCAAATATTTCATAAAAAGCACAATGTATTGTTTTTGTGTGCAATGTTATCTATCTGTGCTTTTTATTGCTATGCAGTGTCGAATCTACTAAACACAAACACAAGCATCAGAGAATTCGAACAAAGCGCTGAATTGGAATTAGGCTCAAATACAAGTGACACCAATGCTGTTTTTTTGGTTCCCTTGTCTATTTCTCAACGAGTTCCCTCCCGCATCATAGAACGCATACGAATCTCCACTGTGAGAAGCGACTGCCAATTCTCTGCAATGGACTCGAAGCGACATGAGACATCAAAACACTGGCCTGCCCCACGATATGCAGTATATGAATGCTCTGGAGTGTGCGCAGGACCCGTCAAACAATTTCTACTTCGTCTATCCGAGTTTTTTTATGGCAAGTTGCACACCGAAGGCACTGCCATGTTTGGATGTTCTGGGTTTTGTGGTGGGCTAGGTGATCGAATAAAAGGAATTTTCTCGGTTTTTTTACACGCCATGGCAATAGGGTATGAGTTTCGCATCGACTGGACCTTCCAATTTCCGCTCTCTCCAGAATTACTGGCCCCTTCACAATGGCTGGATTGGACAGAAGGAAAATCAAAGTGGTCGAATACTGTAACTTCGCACAGATTGAATTTCATAAATACGGATGCAAAACCACTCGGGTTATGCGACTGGATTTCACACACGTTGGTGCGAGTAAAGACAAATGCTGGCAGTATTCCACAGCGTCTCGAGGGCTGTGACTTTGTATCCCCGTCGGTTCATGAGATTCTCAACAATCAATTACCAACTGCATTGTGTTTGCAAGCAGCCTCCAACAAAGTTCCGAGTGGGACGCTGTGTATGGGCTGTATATGGTGGTATTTGTTCCAGATAGGAAAAACTCTTGAAACCAAAATAGTAGAAGAACTCGATAAACTCTTGTTGTGGAAGAAGCACATGGGCCTCGAAGAGGCATTCTCGATTGCATTACACATACGCACTGGGGACTCAAACATGAATGCTGGACGTGGAAGAGAAGCCAACACTGCCAACCTTGTTGAAACAATGGAATCATGTACGTTGTCATTTGTAAAACGCATGGGTCTCACAAAATTTCATGCAATCGTAGTTTCCGACAGTGAACAGGCAAAACAACTTGTAAAAAGGTGGACGTGGCTGTCTGTTTACGTAGTTCATACGAGAGCATTCCATATTGACATCAATGTTCACGAGTCAATGGAAGCCACAAGGGACTCTATCGTATCTGTGTTCGTTGACCTGTTCATACTTGCATTGCAAGATTCCTTGCTTCTGTCAGGCAGTTCTGGCTATGGACGACTTGCTCATAGTATAGGAATGTATGCGACGAACAACGTCATAGAGTGTATCGATGAAAAATGAACACTCGATCACTTGACACTAACATTTGATTCCTTGGAAAAAATCCCACAACATTACAATTGAGTCCTTTTAATAAAAATCAAATATTTTTGTAAAATATTAGCGTATTCATGTCATGTAGATGTATTGCCGCTTGTCTAGATCGGCACGGGGCACAAGCAAATATCGCTGCCATTGTTCGAGCACTTTTTACAATAAAACAGCTTGACAATTTCACAGAGCTCTGTATTTTCATTGTTGCGGATCCTTGTAATCTGCGTTCCGATGCACGACAACAGCGCCTGAATCTTGTGGTCTAATGAAGTTTTCACACCATGCTGCTCTCTATTTGTGTCGCAGTTGAAGCGAATGAATATAAACTTGGCACTATATGCCACGAAAAGGTCGTCATATCGATTATTTTCATTCTGCTTGTTGTAACCAACGTGTGCGTTTTCATCTGTTTCAACTGCCAACACTGTTCCGTTGATCGTTGTACGATGGTCGATTTCACGGCGGTGAGAACAGCAACTTCCTGTAGAAAATGCCTTGTCGTGGATAAAGCCATCGAACATATCGTCAATAGCCTCTCGCACTACCGTCTCGCGCCGCTTTAATTTGCTTTTCTTGTCACTGCGGGGATCGCTGGGGTAGTAGTTCACGAAACAGTCCGCACAGTGTTTGTCGTATTTGGTACTGCCGCGTACCAACTTACATACAATACACAGTGCACTGCCGCCGTGTTTTGTGCAACGTTCTTTCCGAATGCCACACTCACAGAAAGTTGATCCGCCGCATTCCTGGCAATGTTGATGCCATTTGTCATGTGGACATATTCTTTTAGCCGTGCATTCCCGGCAATTGTTTCGCCGTTTTCCGTGTCTACACTTCTTACGAATGCGCTTTTTATTCGCGACAATATCAGGGTCTGTAACGTCACCAAACAATTCTGTGAGAGGTTCTAGACTGCCGTCTTCCCCAGTATCCATTTGCCTTTTCATTTTCCTACTTGCTGATGTGCACTCTCGGCAATTATATTTCAATCTTTCGTGTTTGCATGTGTTTTCTGGTGTGCACAACAGGCAACGATGTTTTTTTTTTTCGTGTTTGCATTTCTTACGAATATACTTTTTCTTCGCGACAATATCAGGGTCTGTAACTTCACCAAACAATGCTTTGAGAGGTTCTAGACTGGCGTCTTCCCCAGTCTCAATTTTCCTTTTCATACTTGCTGTGTTAATACAATGTGTATAAATTCGATTAAAGCAGTTTGTGTCTCTTATGATATATATATTTTTTTAGTGCAAATGCTATCCACCCCATGCAAGTGTTGTCTTTCGAGCTGTGATATTCAGAGCACTCAGAAAGACATAAAAATTGTCGTAAACAACTCCGCTTCTACTCAAATGCCAGCGCAGCATGTAATATGCCGTGCCCCATCCAAAATTATCCATGAACAGATCATTGAACCGTGGAAACACAATATTATACAATAATATATTATTGCCTCGTAATTTATATATAAATCAACAAACAAGATGCACAAATGGCAATTTGTAGCGTATGTTCTAAGATCAAGCTGGTAAAACAATACAAGGATATCGGTTCCTGCGCCAAGTGCTACAAGAACCAGACCAGAAACACACAAAAACAGTGCATCTCGTGTCTAGAAAACTTTGCAGTACTACAATCTTCAAGTGACTTGTGCAAACTTTGTGTAGACCGAAAGGTACATATTCACAAAACACGTCCAGAATTGCTGGTCAAGAAATTTCTTGAAAATGACACAGACTTTCCCTCTGTAATACACAACAAAAGCGATCCACAAACGCGCACACAGTGTTCAAGATCCCGCGTGGATTTCCGGCTTGACTTTACTTATTTCCAAGTGATCATCGAGGTTGATGAAAACCAACACAAAACGTACGGAGAAGCGTGCGAGTTGACTCGATTGCTGGAAGTGGTGAATGCTGCAGGAGGCATTCCTCTCATGATTTTCCGAATTAATCCAGACAAATATAAGCAGAATGATGTGAACAAAAACATGTCTCTCGACGAAAGACTGATTTTCATGAAGGAACGCATTCTTCTTCGCTGCAAGAAAATTATTCGTCGCATAAATCATTCGCGTTCAAAAAACATTGTACTACCGATCCTTTATGTTGAGTATCTATTCTTTGACGAAAAATCATCTGACAAGAACTTCACCATCCGGACGTATCTGCATGATTCCACCATTGCTAGTGCCATACGAAAATGCAAGTAAGCATAAATATAACTATTTTTTGAATTGCTTTAAATAGCGCTTTAATAAAAAACTGAAACATTGGATGTCGACGCGTCTGCTCAAAATTTATTCATATCCATTATCACGCATGTATTTGAGGATCACTCTCGGGTGCTCTCTGAAAAAACTGCACGTGTCAATGCACGATTGCTCAAAAAAATAATTTGCGTTGAAAATTCGTTTGTACTGTTTTTGTTTTACTTCGTCAAGGGGATGCGTGTTACGCAAAAAATTCATTGCCCATCTTTGGTTTTGTTGAAGCTCAGCTTGTGTAAATGGTGTGGAGTTTTCATATAGTCCACACAGAATCGTGTATGTATCCGAGAGCATGAGGTTCCTGATATTATCATATGATGATGAAGGATCAGGCATCGGGACCGCAGACGGAGCTGGTTGTTCGTGCCCATAACGCGAGTACGCATTTCTTCGATGAAGATTAATTTCCATCAAAAAATGAACTGGGTTGAAATTGAAAATAACTTACACTTATATATGTTTATGTCTTTCAACACAAAAACGTGAAATATATATTCTCTGAAAATTTTGACTACATCCTAATTTTTTACACCTGAGATTATACTTCCATATCGATGTGTGTGGATATGGCCAAATAAATTTCAAAACAGGCTTCTCGCACAAAATAATCAAATCCTTTCGCAAGTGATGTCACAGTCGAAAAAATCACTAGGAACCAAGAAAACGTAACTGTAAATATTAAAAACACGGATGACAACTTGTAACAAAATAGTACCACCTTTTCACGTGGATTCTCGTTTTGAATGCCTGCTAACATAATGACTGCATATTGGTTTTTTGAAGGGTGAAATTTATTGTGTTTGAATTTCCTCGTTTTTAATCCGACAAATCCAATGGATTGCATGACTCTTTATTTTCCTGTTTTTGACAAAAACACTTCATCCATCCACGTTGGTAAAACAGTCTTTGCTTATGCTTCGAATCATTGCAATAAGATTCTGATGCGAACCGTATTTCTCCATGATCATTTCGGCGAGTCTCAGAGGTTCATTGTGAAAAGCTTCCAATGCATCAACCTGGATGTTCGGCCTACAGTTGATGATGTCAGTATAAGACTGCACGCCATACGAGTATAAAAGCGCAACACATTGGCACACAATGTTGTCATTTCGAGTAAAGTCTGTAACCAAGACTTTTTCCAGAAGGTGTGTTATTGGTGTAGAACCGTCGGGTAGGATGAGGTGCACATTTACTCCTCTTGTGTATAAGTACTCAATGGTCGCAGCAGAAGATGTGTAGAAATATGCGTTTTGACCGTTCAAGTCGCAACAATTGATGTCAAGGTCGTTTGTTTCAGTCCAGAATTTCAACTGTCTCACGTTATTTCGCAGAGCAGCTTGCAGCACCAGGCTCTTGCCTAATGATGGAGCGATTTCGAAATCTGGGTCAATATGGTGTGCTATTTTGAAAACAAGATTCCATCCCTCGAGAAAATGCTGCTCGGAAAACAGAATCGACCTGTCTGCATAAGTGGAAAACATGTTCCCCATTGTCATACGATGCGATAGTTGCAATTTTTCAGAGTGATCAAAAACCAGTCTCAGTGTTTTAAAAAGTAGTATCGAGTTGCTGCTACCGTTTTCGATAATGCCACAAAGAAGCTCCATTCTGTCAAAATACCCGCTTGTGAAAACACCATCCAGACTTAGAATCTCGTCTAGTCGTTCGAGCTCGATTGGGTATTGTTTTCTCAATATCAACTCATAGATGACTCTGTCGTATTTCAGACACGATTTTGAATGTGGAATGTTCTCCAAGAGGTAGTCGAAAATTTCCATATTATTAAACTTTACCGAGTCAAGCATTAATTTCCAAAATATCTTATCGTTTGTCACGAGAAATGGTACAGAGAGTGTTTGCACCAACAAGAGGGCGTCAATCCATCTTTCTTCATGTACATACTGATAAATTCTAGATATTATGCGCTGCTCTGGATACCCATACAACAGACTGACGGTTGTTTTGTCAAGCGAGTAAGCATTTCTTTGATGATTATTCATTTCCATCAAAAATAAGTTGTCTTCGAATATAAAATCACATACACCTATATATGTTTATGTTGTTACTCAAAAAAATTATAAATACGTTCTCTGGAGAAATAAACTTCACCCTCATTTTGGGGTTTTTGCACTATTTGAAAAGCTAAGTACACTATTTATTTTCCTGTTTTTGACAAAAACAGTTCATCCACCCACGTTGGTAAAACATATTCTCTGCTAATGCTTCGAATCATTGCAACAAGATTCTGATGCGAACCGTATTTCTCCAT